>Ga0080006_1167405_pt1 | contig 254085 bp, 202 predicted proteins | sample RS3BMetagenome_FD_69209 | JGI IMG/M metagenome (GOLD analysis project Ga0080006, IMG submission 69209) | Ferric oxide microbial mat and aquatic microbial communities from Rainbow Spring, Yellowstone National Park, USA - RS3B (SPADES... ...
TCTTCGGAAAATGGTTCAATACATTGAGCGTTTTATGCACCCAGCAACGCTGATGCTTCGTGGCGGAATACACCTCTTCCATAGCCGCCCAGAAGCCCATGGCACCATCTCCAATGGCCAGCTTGGGAGCCTCCAGACCCCGGCTCTTTAAATCCAAAAGCACCGTCTGCCAGGATTGCTTGCTTTCCCGGTAACCATCGGCAATGGCCAGAATTTCCTTTTCACCCTTTTCCGTCGCTCCGAGAATGACCAGAATACAGGCGGAATCATCATCGCCCAGGCGCACATTGAAATACACCCCATCCGCCCAGATGTACACGTAATGTTTATTATCCAGAGAACGCTGGTTCCATTGGGCATATTGCGCTTGCCACTGGCTGACCAGTCGAGTGACGGTGTTGGGCGATAAATGCTCAATGGCAGGCCCCAATAGAGCCTTGAGTGAATCGCCCATATCGTTGGTGCTTATGCCATAGAGATACATCCAAGGGATGGCTTCATCAATGCTGCTGGTGCGACGCAGATACGGCGGCAGAATCTTTCGCTCAAATGTCTCACGCTGGCCTTCGGGGCGACGGTCTTCAATCCGCGGCTGCTTGACGGACACTGCACCAATGCCCGTGAGAACCAACCGTTCAGGAAGGTAGCCGTTACGCACCACTTGTCGGTGGCCTTGGGCATCGACTTGGTCGGTGCGGGCGTCAATCCACTGCTGAATCTCGATCTGCACCGCCTGGGTCAGCAGACGCTGCGCCCCATCACGCAATACCTCCGTTAAGGCATCGCTGCACAGCGGAATTGGAAATTGCACCGTTTCGGTCATACTGTTACTCATGGTGGCGTACTCCTAAAAAAGAACACTGAAAACAAAACTTTAGGTTACGCCGCCTGTTTTACGCCGTCCACAACTTTTGATAGTATCTCCGTGCTCCGGCCCGCCATGCCGTGGCCCCGGGAAAAAACGGATTATCTTTGTCAGGATGCCATTCCCCACCCGAGGATGGACGATACCAGTGGTAATACGTGGTCTCGACGAACTGGATGGCTTTGATTTCCGTGCAGCAACGATGCCCGTGATTAAGCAAGGCAGCATCTGGATGGAACTTAACCTCCACTGCGCTCCTGTATGCATCACTGCCTTTTGTAGCCAGAGTTTTTATCGAAACACCGAACGTTCCCATGCCGGCGACAAAGTTATTAGGAAACGCGTACCTCCCTGCGGGGGCCGGCGGCCAACCGGGCGGTGGAAATGGGCCAAACCAAACCTGCGTCCCATCGGCGTCCCAATTCCCCACCGGGCTGCTGCCGATGTGGGCGTAAAGATTTATGCCGCCGGCATATCCGATGGGATCACGCTGAATCCAACGGACAAGCGCTGGCGAATAGTATCTATTACGCACATAATAATCTTCGGTTTCCGGATCGTAGCGGTGGTATGCAACGTTTTTAACACCAAAGGCACCAAGGCCGCCCGGCTGCCCAGCTCCAACGGTGGGCGTGAATTTATTTTCAGCAAATGCGACCATTCGTGGCCTCAATAAACTTTCGTTGACCAGTGATCCTACCGAATTCCGGCCGCTGCGGCAAACGGGCTATGCGCTCGGAATGTTCCGGGCGTGGCCATTATTTTGGGCGTGGTGAAAAAATGTGGTCAGATGTTGGCCGTGGGCCGTCCCATCGGGGCGTTTTGGCAATGGGTTTGCATGGCACGCCGCGCCCGCATTACCGATGGCGTGGTGCCGATGCGGTGGATAGTCCGGGTTCCGGTCTGCATCGAAACCGGGTTACTCAGTCGGGGCAACATCGGGCAAGCCCGACGCTATATAACGGGTGAACGTGCCGTTGTGGTGAACAATGCCACTGCATGGCAGCGCGAAGGTTTGTGCATGCCAAGCGCATCATTTCTGCGGGTTGCCACAAATTATTGTCACGCCCCATGGTATTTTGCAGGGCGGATGCGCGGCATGAAATACTGGCGGTTGATATGGCTGGCCGGGCGGCGAGCAGCGACGAACCACCGGCAAGTTGGTGGCTATTTGAGTGCCGCAATTTGGACGCCGAAATCGCTTAGCGGGCCGGCCACCGATCGGTGTTCCGCCACCCCGGCCACACAGCCGAAAAGGCTCAGCTGCCCGGCTTGCCTTTTTTGTCCGGTGTCTCGCCATGCCTGTCATTTACTCCCCACCACCCTGAAAAAGCCGCAGTTGCATACCAAGCCGGGTAAATTATAATGCACGGCTTGGCTTTGCGGCCACAGCGGGTGTCCAGAGGGGACATTGCGCCGGTGCTGACACGCTGCGGGTAAGTCGCGGTTTAGCCAAGGCCCATGCGGTAGTTGGCTACCGGTTTTGAAATGCAGCCCGGTTGGCAAGCACCATGCGTCGGATATGTAATTAGGAGTTTTTGGCACTATGCCTCATATTATCACTGAGCCATGTATTGGCACCAAAGATACCTCTTGCGTGGCAGTCTGCCCGGTTGACTGCATCCACCCCAAAAAGGATGAGGCTCCCTTTGCCGAGGCCACGCAGCTTTACATTGATCCTGACACCTGCATTGACTGTGGCCTGTGTGTGGATGAATGCCCGGTCAAAGCAATATTCCCGGAAGATGATGTTCCCGCTGAATGGAAGAAGTACATCCAGATCAACGCGGATCATTACAAAAGCTGACGATATTGCGCCGCGTCGGACGTATCCGGCGCTGAAAATGTTGTATTCGATCATGTAACTTTGTTAGAAGTCAACCGAGGCGAAAGCGCAGTCGCTCGTGATCGTAGAATAAGGAATCAGCCAGTATGGCCCAAGCACGAAAACCCAGATTTCAGACTTTTTCCCGTCCCAAAACCCGTATTGCTAAAATCAGCAGTACCGGCAAAGTGTATGTGGACTACAAAGATACCGAAACGCTTAAGCGCATGCTGACCCTGAACGGCAAGATTCAAGGCCGCGGCCGCACCGGGGCTGCAGCGTTTGAGCAGCGGATGATTACCGATGCCATCAAGCGTGCCCGGTTTATGGCGCTTTTGCCGTTTACCGGTGACCCGCACTTTTAATTACAGCAAACCCAGCAACTGCGATCGTGAGCATGACGCAATCAGGTGGTGCTTGGCGGCATTTGCTGCGCTTGAACCGGCGTGGGTACCTTCGCTGCGGGCGGCTTACCAATCGAGTGGCTTAAGCCACGAATTAAGCAAAGCGTCGATCGATTCATCCATCAGCACGCTACCGTCGAGCGATTGGACAATCAATTTGGGGTCGCGGGTAAGTTCGCCAATATCACTCATCGGAATATCGCCGAGGGTGTGTTTCAGATCGGCCAACTGCGATTCAGCGACTTCAAGCAGATAACGAGTGGGCGATTCAGAAAAAAGCAGGATATGATTTGCCCGGGCATCGTCAGTGCTTGGCACTGACGTAAGGGTAACCTTCGCCCCCAAGCCGCCGGCAAAAAGCATCTCGGCCAAGGCCACTGCCAGCCCGCCCTCAGACAGATCGTGTGCCGCACGCACCAGCCCCATCGAAATGGCCTTGGCCACTGCACGATGAACCTTGGGTGCCTGCGACAAATTCACCGTGGGTACGTTTCGCCCCAAATGATTTTGCAGCATCAGATAATGTGATCCACCAAGTTCTCGCCGCGTCTGACCAACCAGCACCAGTCGATGCCCCGGCTTTTTTGCATCCATGGTGATGCAGCGGCTGACATCATCCACCAGGCCAATGGCACTGATCAGCAAGGTGTAGGGAATGCAGATGCGTGTGCCGTCCTCGGTAATAAATTCGTTGGATAGTGAATCTTTACCGGAAATAAATGGCGTCTTATTTGCGATGGCACCGTCGTAGCAGGCCTGGCATGCACGGACCAGTGCGCCCAGATGGATGCGGTCGGTGCACTTGGGCCAGCAGAAGTTATCCAGCAGGGCAATGCGATCCGGGTTGCCGCCCACGCAGACCACATTCCGAATGGCCTCGTCCATACTGTTAAGCGCCATCTGATAGGGATTTAAATCGCCGAACCGCGGCTGACAACCGACCGCCAGGGCAACGGCGCGGCTGGAATCAGCAACGGGCATAAGGACGGCGGCATCGCCGGGGCCATTTTGTTGCGGGCCAACCAATGGTTTTATGACCGTTTGCCCCTGCACTTCATGATCATACTGGCGGATGATCCAATGCTTGCTGGCAATGGTCGGCGTTTGCAGCAGTTGATGCAGCACCGGCCCCAATTCGGCTGGTGGCGGTATCCGTACAACCGGATGAGTGGGGTCTTCCCACAAGGCTTTGCGTACTGGCTTGGGCAGCCCCTCGTGGATGAAGTGCATGTCCATATCGCCCACCGGATGGCCCTGATAATAAAGCGTCAGACGGCCACTGCCATCAAATTCCCCGATGTCAACCGCATCCACATCGTAATCCGCAGCCAGTGCCTTCAACGCGGCCAGCGTGGAAGGGGGCACAGCCAGAACCATGCGCTCCTGCGCTTCGGATATCCATATTTCTGAATAGCTCAGGCCGTCGTATTTAAGCGGGGCCTTATCCAAGTGCACGGTGGCACCGGTTTCGGATCCCATTTCACCCACAGCGCTGGAAAGGCCGCCGGCACCGCAGTCGGTGATGGCATTAAACAGCGACCCGCCGGCTGCGTCGCGGGCCTGCATGATGACATCCAGCATTTTTTTTTCAGTAATGGCATTTCCAATCTGTACCGCATGGCTGAATTCTGCGCCGTGTTTGTCGGTAAGCACATCGCTTGAAAAGGTGGCGCCATGAATGCCATCGCGGCCCGTTTTGCCACCCAGTACCACGATGCGGTCACCCTTGCGTGCGGATCCTTTTTGCGCTTTATCCAAAGGCAGAAGCCCGACGCACCCGCAAAACACCAATGGATTGCCGATGTAGCGGGGATCAAAAAATACCGCCCCATTAACCGTGGGCACACCCATGCGGTTGCCGTAATCGCGTACGCCTGCCACCACGCGGCTGGCCGTGCGCCGAGGATGGATAACACCTGCCGGCACCCGGCCTTCGGGCGTGCCGGGGTCGGCAAAACAGAAAATGTCAGTCGCGGCAATCGGTTTTGCCCCTCCGCCGGTGCCAATCACATCGCGAATACACCCACCAATACCGGTGGCGGCTCCACCGTATGGCTCAATTGCCGACGGCCGGTTGTGTGTTTCAACCTTCATGCAAAGGGCGTGGCGGTCGTCAAACGCAATGACGCCGGCGTTGTCCTTAAACACGCTCAGTGTCCACGGCAGATTAAGCTCGGAAGTGGCACGGAAGATGGTGGATTTAACCAAGTTGTCAATCCGGATTGACACATCACCCGGGCCGTGATGATCATGGCCAGCGTGCTGGCCGGCATCCGGGTGGTGCGTAAATTCAATAATTGCTTTAAGCGTTTTATGGACGCAATGTTCGCTCCAGGTTTGCGCCAGCGTTTCAAGCTCGGCATCGGTCGGCTCGCGACCCGCCTGCTGAAAATATTTTTGTATGGCCAGCATCTCCGGCACATCCAGAAACAGATGACCGGTGCGCGACAAATTCTGCAATTCTTCCCGCGATAAATCACGAATGGGTACTTCCACCCGCTTAAACTGGCGGGGCTGCCCGGTTGGAAACGCCGCGGGATGAAGGGGTGCAGAGTGTAATTCCTCAATACTTTCGTTGGCCAGCACGCGCTGACCGATCATGGTTGCGGCATCAGCGGTTATGTCTCCCAATAATAGATATCGGCGGCCGGTTCGCACCTGCACGTCTCCGGGCGCAACGCCAAGCTTATCTGCGATTGCCGCCTGACTGCTGGCGGCGACTGGATCCATCACGCCCGACTTGAGATGCACCTCCAGGAGATGCCCGGCAACGTGCGGCTCGGCACCCAACACAAACCGTTCGGAAATCGGATCGCACAAAACCTGAGATGCGATTTGTTCCAGCGCCTGCGGCGTAAGGACTGCCGTATCGCCCTGCAGAAGAAATACCCTGCCCGATGCGACGGAATATATTTCATTAAATCCCAATTGGCGAATTTCATTCAGTACCGCCACACCTGACGCATCTTCCGCCGCGTTCAGTGGATAAATCTCAATACGATATACGGCCATGGCACTCCTTCAATTCGCCACCTCGGTTGGCGTAAAAGGATTATGCACTGATTTTTGCAATTTTGCAGCCGTGGGATTGGAGCCGCGTGCCCGAGGCCTGGTAATTGTTTTTTGGAGCTGTATAAGCACTCGGGCTACTGATGTTTTTGGCTGTATTCCCCCTCGCCGCCGTGGGTACCGTGGTAGATCCGCGCCGGCGCGGCTGGCTAATGGCGGCCCGACTTGCCGCGTGAAGCGATACTGAATGCGTTTTTGTGGTAGCGCAATTCCGGCTTGGCATCGCGCGGCCACACCACGGCTATTACATCCAGCCGAAGCGGATAATGGGTCAGATGGCGACTGCGCGCAAACCATTGGGCAGAGCGGCGCAGAGCGGCGATTTTTTCGTGGCCAAGTGTCGCCTCAGGCGGGCCGAAGGTTTCGCTTTCGCGTGTACGTACCTCGATAAAAACCAGATCGCCTTTGTCGAATGCCACCAGGTCCAATTCTCCACCGGGGCAGCGCACGCGGCGGGCCACGATGCGCATGCGAAGTCTGCGACGGGCATAGCGGGCGGCCAATTGCTCGCCGGCGAGGCCAAAGGCGTCTTTATTAAGCGGACGCCGCAGTCGGGTGATGCGCCTGAGCCAATCTTTAAGCATGTGCCCCTGCACTGACACAACACATAAGTTGTTACCTTAACCCCATATCCTGAGGAAGGCCTGCTGCAATATTTAAATTTTCAATGGCCTGCCCGGCAGCCCCTTTGACCATATTATCCAGGGCGCTGATGATAATCCATCGATCTTCGTATTGATACACCGCCATATCCAAATAATTTGTATTAATAACATATTTGGTACTGGGCACCTCCGCCGTACGGATGCGGATGAACGGGCTTGATCCATAGGCAGTCCGCCACACCTGCCGCGCAACATCCACGTCCTGCCGCCCCATCGGCCGGGTGTAAATGGTGGACAAGATGCCTCGATCCATGGGCACCAGATGAGGAACAAATGTAATATTAACCTCGTGCCCGCTGCCCAATTTAATACCTTCCGCAATCTCAGGCGCATGCCGGTGCGTGCCGATGGCGTAGGCTTCAAATGCCTCGTTGCGCTCGGGAAAATGATGCTGCGGCGTGGGTGTTCGGCCGGCACCGGATATGCCCGACGCCGCATTCACAATGATGTCGCGTGTGTCAATCAAACCGGCTTTTACCAGCGGTGCCAATGGCAAAATGGCGCATGTGGTGTAGCACCCGGGATTGGCGATCAATGTGGCACTGGCAATCTGGGCGGCGAATAAATCTGGAAGTCCGTAGACGGCGTGCGACAGGTTTGTTTTATCGGTGTGTGGTTGCTTGTACCATTTTTCATACAGCAGGGCATCTTTAAGCCGATAGTCGGCGGAAAGATCAATGACCCGCAGGCCTGCGGAGAGCAGTTCCGGTGCATATGCCATGGCCGTGGCGTGCGGTACGCATAAAAAAGCCATATCCGCCTTTTGCGCGATCGATTTTGGATCAAATGGCTCAATGGGTAAATCAATCCTGCCGAGCATTTCAGGAAATATGGTGCTGATGGGTTGTTCGGGTTTGCGGCTGGAGATCGCCGTTACCTTAACCTGCGGATGCCGCAGCAGCCACCGGAGCAGTTCAAGCGATGTATAACCCGTAGCGCCCACGATGGCAGCGCGTATTGGACTGGGCATAGTGACCTCATCACAACCTGTGCGGTTCAGGCCGCTGGACGATCGCAGCAGCCAATGACCGCTAGATCATTTTATCAACGATTTTGGTCAGGCGGGATAAAAAGTTTGGTTGCTGATCAATCGCCTTACCCAAAATCTTATGAAATACGGTGAAGAACTGCAGCAATTCCGCCATCTTGCTCACATAGGCGGCATGAGCAGCCGCATCTTCCGGTCGCAGCGGCTTTTTGCCGGCGGCATCGATACATTTGCTGATTCGATCAAGCAACGGATCAAGCTCGCGGCGCTTGCGCTCGCGCATGATGTTTTGAAACATCACCCAGACATCGGCTTCCGAGGTGAAAAAATCACGACGGTCGCCCGCAATGCTGGTTCGCCGCACAATGCCCCAGTTGATCAATTCCCGCAAATTCATGCTGGCATTGCCGCGGGAAATCTGCAGCGTTTCCATGATGTCCTCGGCGGTTAATGGCCGTGGCGCCACCATCAGGAGGGCATGCACTTTAGCCATGGTGCGGTTAATGCCCCAGTGCTGTGCCATCTGGCCCCACAAATCGACAAATTGCATGCGAGGCGCTTCAAGCGAATCTTTGAGTGTGTTATCCAGTGATTCCGTCATGGCAGCTTCATTCCACCCGATACCCCTGTATTTAATGCTTCATATTGTTACGCGAAAACGATTTTATTTCCACGGTCACATCGATTTCCGCCGTCGAAGCCCTCAATATTGCATTCAGCGAGGGCCTGCCCGTGTACTGTTTATGCTTGCGCTGGCGATGGAGCTGCGGCCACGGGTACCCAGCGGGGCAATTTCCACATCATCACCAATGCAGCGCCCCATAAAACCAATGCCGCATAGGTAACAAGCCCCAGGCCCCGCAAAATATAAAATGGGGGCGGCAAAATGGTAAGAATGTGCGAGAGACCAAAAAATATCAGCACAATGCCCAACGGCCAGCCGATTGGCAATTTTTGATCCTTTTCCCACTTCACCGCCAGCATGGTCGTGACCAACGGCAGCACCATGCAGTAGTAATGCGGATGACATATCGGCACGATTGGCATCATGATCGTTATAAGCGCCCCCAGAAATAAATTGCGATGCAGTGGGTGATGCTTACGCGTTTTGGCTTCCACCCAAAGGGTAATCAGCACGCACAGTGCGCTGATGGACCAATGGGCAATTTTCATCCAAGGTGCCGGGGGCGGCGGTGGATGCTGACCTGGATGCACGGTGTGATCCATCATGGCCTCGAAAGAATTGGAGTCGGTTTTATTGATATCCAGCAATTCGCGGTCGCGTGACGTATTGTGATTAAGTCCCAGAGCCGGTTCAATCACCACCTGCATGAACCGCGATTCTGCCGTGTAAGCATGGTGCGGGCCCATGACGAGCGCGGGGATGATGATCACCCCCAACAGCAGCGATGCGGCTGCACCCACCAGCATACGGAAGCGTAATCTCCACACGGCGTAAAGCAGCAGAAAGGCAGGGAAGACTTTGATAGCCGCTGTAAGCCCCAGCCAGAAGCCCCCAAGAATCTGCTTGCGGTACGCCAGCGCCGCCCCAGCCAGACAGAACAACATCAGCAGCACGCAATTAATCTGCCCCCGTGCCAGCGCGCGGCAAAGTGCCGGCAGGCAAACCAGTATGGGTAAGATGCGCAAGGCCCACCAGCGACGGCAATAACGCTTTTGCGACTGTACCATGGGGTCCGAGCTGGTTTTCTCAAAGGCGTGCGCAATAAAGCAGGCCCCAAGCCAGATCACCACGATGCTGATCACATACCAGATGCCCACGCTGACTGCATAGGGCAGCAAACCGTTACGCGGTTGGCCGGCAGGTGCATCGGCCAGCGGCCAGAGGGCCACGGCCAGCAGCGGCGGATAGTTGTAGTGCCAGCCGTTGGTATCGGTAACATTGTAAGGGTCTTTATGCACGCGGATGGCCCAAGCCGCGCGGAAGTAGGTGTCAACATCGGTCATCCGGCGTTTAAGAAAAGCTGATCGCACCTCCGTCACTGCACCGAAGATGATCATGCCAATCAGCAGGGCCACCAACCCGATGCGCTCAAGGCGATTGAGATATCCGAATGCGCCCGTGGTATTGAGAGGTTCCGCCGCCAAAATATACACCTTCCACTTCAAATCCCGATTCCATGCTCGGGACTACACTGTACACTTTCGCCGGTTTGACCATTTTGGGCAACCCGTCTCCATGAGGCCGTCTGGCACCATCAGGAAGGCAACCGCGACGATTACCAGAAACAGCATGCTGAACGGGTCAATTCATCAGGCTTCGAGTTCCGCCATTGGGCGGCGGACGATGGGAACAACCAGTGCAATGATCACTTTTCTACGTTGCCGGTAAAACTGAAGAGTATGTTCGCGCGTGCATGCGGGAACGCGCCTGTTTGCTGAGACCTAATGCCTCAATAGCTTATCCATGGCCTTACCCATGGCCAACCCGACGTTCATGTAGGTCTGAGCGTTGCCATTGTAGTGGCCGTTTGACGCGCCACCCAGCGAGAGCGGGTGGGTATAAACCGTCGCCACATTTCCCTTAAACGCGGGATATATCGCAGGATTAGCCACAGCGAACATACCCTTCATGACCAGCCCGTCGTTACCTTTGGTTACACCCTTTACATCTTGTCCCAACGTGGCATCTACGAACGGCATATTCGGTGCATGGAAACTCTTGCGCACCGCGCGAATATATGCCGCCAAGTTTTTCTGGTAGTGGGCTGCGTAACCCGCATTGTAGCGGTCTTTATCTCCCTGCCAGAAAAAATACCCCTCTAATTTGTAGCTTGTTGCACCGGGATAGAACACATTAAGATGTGCCAGCACATATTTGGCAAATTTCACATCCATGTCATACTCTTTTCCGGCGTACCAATTTACCTTTTTTCGTCGGGATTTGGGGGTGCCCTTCAGCCACATCGGCGTATCTTGGCCGTAGGCTGCATATTCCCACGTTTTACCTTTGATGGTGTACGACTCGCTGGGGCTTCCAGGGGGAAGCAAATCCCAGCCGATGCTGCGGTTGCCATTGCAGCTTTTAAGCAGCAAGACCGGGCCGTGAACAACCTTGGCAAGCTCATGTGCGATACCAAATTCCGGGCCGATGATGCGGTGCCCTTTCACATCCAGCCACTGGTTAAATACAACCCTCATAAAAGGCAGCTTGTCGGCCAGAGTGTGCTTGGCCCAGTAAGTATCCCATTGATTTTTGAATATTGGAACACCGCGCCCTGATACAACCTGAACCAAGCGAAAGTTCTTCTGCCGCTTCCACTGACCGGAACTGTTGACCAAAAACTGATACTTGTGCAGTTTATGCACCGCATAAAGCAGAGAATTTTTTGCGTTTGCCGGCCCCACATGGCCAATGCCATACATGTTGGACTGCCCGCCCAAAATAAACACCTTGACTTGAAATGCTGAGACATTCTGCCTTGAATGCGACAAATGGACAATCATTGCCACCGACAGCGCGATTCCTGCTCGTTTGATCCACCCAAAAGTCTTCATCATTACACTCCGTACCATCAGCCAAAGAAGCAGAGCGCTCAACCCAGGCGCGTCGTGCCTCCTTGCGACGCCCCGCCGCCCAGCAATCCATGCCACCTTCATTGCCCGTGCAAACTATACCCGAATGATGGCATCGGCGTTGGCTGACGGCCTGAGAGCCGACGCGGCAGCAACACGGATAAAGCCAACCAGCTCACTCTTGGTGGCGGGCCTGCACGGCCCTATGAAATACCGCCATTTGCCTGATTTTTTACCACCGTCTATTGCAACCGACCACAAAACAGGCACCGCGACGGACGTACTGCCACAAAGCGGAGATCGAATGAGTCGAAAAGTCCAATAATTGGGCGTCGTTTGGACGGCTAACGGTGCAACATTGATACGGGATGACACAGCATGCGATTTGGCACGAAGCTTGCTCTATTGAAGTGTGTCGCGATGAACAGCGACGATGCAAATGGTCGATGCCTTACGGAAGCGCGGCCCTTTGCAGCGGGTTGGTGCTTGGGGCCCAACCCGCTTGGTGTGTATGCAATCACGCAGCCGCACAGGGGCCGCTCCAGATGGCAACTGGAATGGTGAAGACAAAAGGCCGCGGCTGCTGAAAACAGACTCGTTTCCTCCTCCGCCAGGCCGTGTGGAATTACCCTCCTCCACACGGCTTTTTTCTGCGCTGAGCCGCGGCGGGTGGGGCGCCGTATGCGTCGCGCTAAAACATTCCCAACTGCAGCTTGGCGACTTCCGACATGCGATCTTTGCCCCAGGCCGGCTCCCAGACCAGATTTACTTTCGCCGACTTAACCCCATCGACAGATGCGACTGCCTGCTGAACCTGGGGTGGCATGGTACCGGCCACCGGACAACCGGGGGCGGTTAAGGTCATATCCACCACCACATCTTTTTCGGCGGATATCTCAATGCGGTATATCAGACCAAGGTCATAAATATTGACAGGGATTTCAGGGTCATAAATCCCACGAAGTTTTTCGTTAATATCCGCTTCCAGTGCCTTGTTCGCGATGGATGAGACAAATTCAGTAGCGGTGGCCGGTCCATCCCCTGCGGCTGTTTCCTTTGGCGGATTGGCCCCCGGTGTTGGCGGTGCCGAATTAACGGGAAGAGCAACCGAATTGGGGTTATGAAAAACAAATCCCCGCCCGGCTGTGTCATCGCGATAGTTAATTTCGGTGCCGTCAAGGCTGGACAAACTCATCGGATCGCACACGATGGTTACGCCCTGCGATTGAAAGATGACATCGTCATCGTGGCGTGCTTCGGTGAGATCAAGCGTGTAGTTAAAACCGTGGACATTGCGTCCCTTGATGCCAACCCGCAATACCGCCTGATCGGACATGCCTTGATCGGTGGTTATTTTTTTTATTTCGGCCGCAGCCGCATCGGTCAGGGTAATAGCCATGTTTATCACTCGGTTTTTGCTTCGTGCTGGTCGTCCTTAATGGCTGTCTCCAGTGTGTGCCAGGCCAGCGTGGCACATTTAACGCGGACAGGAAATTCCCGCACGCCGGAAAACACCTCCAATTTGTCCAGGCCGTCGATGTTAACGGGTTCGTGCACGGGCGTGGTGAGCATCTTATGAAATTTATCATAAAGTACCCGTGCCTCTTCAATGGTGCGACCCCTGAGAGCTTCAGTCATCATGGATGCCGACGCGGTGGATATGGCACAGCCCGCACCGGTAAAGCTGGCTTCCTTAATGCGGTTGCCATCCATCTTCAGATACAGTTCCAGGCGGTCGCCGCACAGGGGATTGTGCCCTTTGGCATGATGATCGGCATCGGGCAGGGGGTGGAAATTCCGCGGTTTGCGGTTGTGGTCTATGATGGTCTGTTGATACAGCTCTCGCAGATCAGACATCAGCGGAATACCTCAATGACCCGGCGCAGGCCCGATATTAATGCATCAATATCAGCCCGCGTGTTGTAAAATGCCAGCGACGCCCGGGCCGTGGCGGGTATGTGATAGAAATCCATAAGCGGCTGGCAGCAATGATGCCCCGTACGCACTGCCACATGTTCCTGATCCAGTACGGTGCCAATATCGTGCGGATGAATGCCCTCAAGCATGAACGAAATGACCGATGCCTTTTGCCGCGCCTGCCCGATGATGCGCAGGCCGGGAATGGTGCGCAGCAATTTTTCGGCGTAAGCCAGCAGATCGGCCTCGACAGCCGCAATGCGTGCCATATCCAGACGATGCAGATAGTCGATCGCGGCCCCCAGCCCAATGGCACCGGCAATATCGGGTGTGCCAGCCTCAAATTTATGCGGCACGATATTCCAGGTGGAGCCTTCAAAACTTACCGTGCTGATCATGTCGCCGCCCCCCTGATATGGCGGCATGGCATCAAGCAGTTCTCCACGTGCCCATAGCGCACCAATTCCGGTGGGGGCGCACATCTTGTGGCCGGAGAATGCGAAAAAGTCACAATCCATATCCGTCACGTTGATGGGTTGATGCGGCACCGACTGGGCACCGTCCACCAGGATCAGCACACCATGCCGATGGGCGATGCGGGCCAGCTCTTTAACGGGGTTGATGGTGCCAAGAACATTGGAAATATGCGTGACTGCAGCCAGGGCGGCTCCGTCAGCCATGAGCTTTTCAAAGGCGTCAACGTCCAGTTCGCCATCCGGGGTGATGGGGGTAACTTTGATTTTCGCCCCGGTCCGGGCGGCGACCATCTGCCAGGGGACGATGTTGGAGTGGTGTTCCATCTGGGTCAGCACAATGGTGCTGCCGGGCTTGAGATTTTGCAGCCCCCACGTCATGGCAACCAGATTGATGGCTTCGGTGCAGCCACGCGTAAAGATCACCTCCCGCCGGTGCGCAGCCCCGATGAACGCCGCAGTGCGACTGCGGGCAGATTCATAGGCGTCGGTGGCTTCCACACTGAGCCGATAAACCCCACGATGTATATTGGCGTTCATGGATTTATAATACCGTGCGGTGGCCGCAATGACGGCGTCGGGCTTCTGGCTGGTGGCAGCGTTATCGAGATACGCCAAACGCTCTCTGGTCGACGCGAGAATGGGAAAGTCCTTGCGGACATCCTCGCTGGTCCAGGTCGCGCCGGTATCGGGGGCTGGTAAACTGACGGTTGCCTGTGTCATGATCCCACCGCATCAATGTGCAGTTGCCGGAGACAATCGGCCGTCAACTGCGAAAGAATTTCACGGGCCACCGGACTCATTACCCGGTTGAGCACATCACCGGCAAAGGCATAAGTCAGCAGCGACCGGGCCTGTACCTCGCTGACGCCGCGACTTCTGAGATAAAACAGCTGTTCCTCGTCAATCGGCCCTGTGGTTGACCCATGCGTGCACTTGACATCGTTGGCATAAATTTCCAGTTGCGGCTGTGAGTTCATCACGGCATCATCCGACAGCAGCATGGTTTTGCTGGTCTGCTTGCTGTCGGTCTTCTGGGCATCCGGGCGAACCAGGATTTTGCCGCGAAACACACCGGCCGCATTTCCCGCAAGCAGGCTTTTGTACAATTCGTGACTGGGGCAATTTTCCCGGGCATGATCCAGCAGTGTGTGGTTATCCACACGCTGGTTACCGGAGCTGATCACCAGCCCGTTGATGGTGGCCTGGGCGAACGGTTCAGCAAGATGCACACTGAGATTGTTACGCACCAGCAGTGCCCCGGTATTAAATGCAAGAGTCTGCACGTTGGCACCGGCGTGCACATGCGCTGCCTGATTGGTAATATGAAATGCATGCGATGCCTCGCGTTCAATGGTGATCAATTCCAACTGGCTGTCGCGCCCGCAGATGGCCTCCGTCGCGGCATTGGTCAGCACAGGGTGATCAGAATCCAGGCTGGCGAAGGTCTGCATGACGGTTGCCCGCGACTGGCTGCAGCCGCTGATCAGCAACCGCGGAAAGACCACCGTTGGACGCTTATGGCGGCTGGTGATCCAAAGGATGTGAATGGGCTTGTCCACCACCACACCCGCCGGCAGATACAGGAACATGCCGTCGGCAAAGCCCGCAGCATTAAGTGCTGCAAATCCATTGCTCATCGTCGGCAATTCATGGCCCAGATAGCGGCTGACCCTCTCTGAATGTCCCCCCGCAGCGTTTTTAATGCTGTGAAATTCGATCAATCCATCCAATCCCAGGAAGTGGGATTGGGCGGGCGCAAAAACGCCATCAATGAAGGTAAGTTCGTGGCATCCTCTGCCGGCGAGCGAATATTTTGCCATGTCCTGCGGCGCAATATGCCCCGGCTCCGCGACGGGTTGAAAGGCCGTTTGCGTGATGGGGGCCAGATTAATAAATCTCCATTGCTCATCATCAGCACTGGGGTAGCCAATGCGATCAAAATGGGCCACAGCCGCCCGGCGGAAATCGGCCAGCCATTGAGAGCCATAATCCGGCCCGATGAATGGCTGGTGCAGGGCTGGGCTCTTGCGGCGATCATTTGCTTGCGCCATCTGTGTCATCTGAATACTCCCCGGAATCTGTAACAGGTTCATCGCTTTCGTCTGGTGGCGGTCAGGCGGCGTTTTCCAGCCAGCCGTACCCTTTGGCTTCCAGTTCCAGTGCGAGCGATTTATCACCTGATTTAATAATTCTACCATCCCGCAGCACGTGGACAAAATCCGGCACAATGTAGTTCAGCAGCCGCTGGTAATGTGTTACCAGCAAGATGCCACGGTTTGGATTGCGCAGGGCATTGACACCCTGCGAAACGATTTTCAACGCATCGATATCAAGGCCGGAGTCAGTCTCGTCCAGGATGCACAGTTTGGGATCAAGAACCGTCATCTGAAATATTTCGTTGCGCTTCTTTTCACCGCCGGAAAACCCCTCGTTGATTGACCGATTCATGAAGCTTTGGTCCATCTCAAGGAGTTTCATCTTCTCTTTGATGAGCTTGAGGAAGTCCATGGCATCGAGTTCCGGCTCACCACGGTATTTGCGAATTGCATTCACCGCCGCCTTGAGAAAATAGCTGGTGCTAACACCCGGTATCTCCACCGGATATTGAAACGCCAGAAACAGCCCTTCGCAGGCTCTTTCATCGGGCGATAACTCCAGAATATCCTTGCCGTTAAATATCGCTGCGCCATCGGTCACTTCATAGTTTTCGCGGCCTGCCAGCACCGAGGCCAGCGTGCTTTTGCCCGAACCATTGGGGCCCATGATGGCATGTACTTCGCCGGGGTTGATGGTCAGGTCAATCCCCTTGAGGATTTCGCGTCCCTGCACTTTGGCGTGCAGATTTTTAACTTCCAATAAAGCCATGTGTGCTTATCCCTTCTTGACAATTCTTAAAAACCCGGCAAATCCCGGCTTTCGCCATCCGATGTCCATCCCCATTGCCTGCCGATGGCAGCACTACCCCACGCTTCCTTCAAGGCTCACGCCCAGCAGCTTTTGCGCCTCGACGGCAAATTCCATGGGTAATTCCTTAAATACTTCCTTGCAGAAGCCATTGATGATCATGTTTACCGCATCTTCCAGCGAGATACCGCGCTGCTTGCAGTAAAAGAGCTGGTCTTCCCCGATTTTGGACGTGGACGCCTCGTGTTCAGCCTTGGCGGATGTGTTGCGCACCTCAATGTACGGAAAGGTGTGCGCCCCGCATTTATCACCAATCAGCATGGAATCGCACTGGGTGTAATTGCGGGCCCCCACTGCATGCTTCAATATCTTCACCAGGCCACGATAGGTATTCTGACCGAACCCTGCCGATATGCCCTTGGACACAATGGTGCTGCGCGTATTCCTGCCGATATGGATCATCTTGGTACCGGTGTCGGCCTGCTGGCGGTGATTGGTCAGTGCGACGGAATAAAATTCGCCCACACTGTCATCCCCCTGCAGAATGACGCTGGGATACTTCCACGTAATGGCAGAGCCGGTCTCCACCTGCGTCCAGGAAATGCGGCTGGCGACACCGAGGCATTTGCCGCGCTTGGTGACAAAATTGTAAATACCCCCCTTGCCGTCCTTATCGCCGGGGTACCAGTTCTGAACGGTTGAATATTTAATACTGGCGTTATCAAGTGCTACCAGTTCAACCACGGCGGCATGAAGCTGATTTTCGTCGCGCATGGGGGCGGTACATCCCTCCAGATAACTGACCGATGCCCCTTCATCAGCGATGATCAGCGTGCGCTCAAACTGGCCGGTATTGCGCTCGTTGATACGGAAGTAAGTGGAGAGTTCCATCGGGCATTTGACGCCTTTGGGCACGTAGCAGAACGATCCGTCGGAAAATACCGCCGAATTCAGCGTGGCAAAAAAATTATCAGAGTACGGCACGACTGACCCAAGATACTTTCGCACCAGTTCAGGGTGCTTCTGCACGGCTTCTGAAAAGCTGCAGAATATGATGCCCATCTCTGCCAGCTTTTCCTTGAACGTGGTGGCCACCGATACGCTGTCAAAAACGGCGTCGACGGCGACACCGGCGAAAATTTTCTGCTCGTGCAGCGGCACACCGAGCTTTTCATATGTTTTCAGCAATTCCGGATCGACTTCGTCCAGGCTGGCGAGCGTTTTTTTCTTTTTCGGAGCCGAGTAGTAACTGACGGCCTGATAATCGATCGGATCAAATTTAACGTTGGGCCAATGCGGCTCGGTCATGGTCTGCCAATGCCGAAAGGCCTTGAGTCGCCATTCGGTCAGGAATGGGGGTTCATTTTTCAGTTGCGAGATTTTACGGACCGTTTCTTCGGACAACCCGGGAGGTAAGGTGTCGGATTCTAAGTCCGTGACAAAGCCCCACTTATATTCCTTATTTGCCATCGTCTCGATGGCAGAAGATTCCGTTGGCATGGGCAAAATTCCTTACGCTTACAACAACGCACCACAAACGGCCATTCGCGGCAGACCCCATTGGGCAAAAGCCGCAGTTTTGCGCCCACCTAATGCTAGAGTTGATTGAGCCGCATGTCAATTGAGAATCAGTCGCAATAAGCAACCCAAAGCACCATCGCCCGCGGCCAATGTGGGGGAAATCGTCAGGCCGCGGCTCTTGAGGTCCAGAAGCATACCGATCCAGGATTGCTCGCGGATCCTGCCGGTTTCCTGCGGCAGCAACCAATCGGCGCCATGCGGCACAATGGTAGCCCGACGTCGATACCGCACAAACGTGCAGCTAAACTGCCCAGCTCGCATGGGGACGCCCGCGCACGCCCGCCAACCGCTTTCTGCAGCGTCCGGCATTCCACGTCTGATCCATCAAAAATCTCCATCAGGTGCCGAATGCGGGACGTCCAAGCACAACGACACAACGGCCACAACGATCACCACGCGAAAGCGGGGCCGCCACCGCGACCGCCAGGCTTTGCCGGGGGATTCATCCGTCGCGCGATGGCCCATAAAACATTAAAACTGTATTCACCTATAAATAGCCCTGGGCTTGCCCGGGGTCGCCACGAACTGGGTAACACGGCCATGGCCGAGGGCAGTGCAAGATGGCCAATTTTTAGCCACACCGCACACACGACACGCCGCCAGGCAACCTGGTTATCTGGCGCGGACTGACTTTTCTCACTGAAATTCATTTAGGCTATTGCATCGGAGCTAAATTTGTGGGTAATTGAAGGAATCGCCGGTGGCTTACCACTCTGTCAACATGGTTTTGCGTCCTTGCAAAGTCAAACAGTTGACTAAACACCGTGATTTTACAGGGTGCGAGGCCTGCGCGCAAGGCCAAAACCTGCAATACCGGTGAAATATCCGGGTTAGGCTACGCCGCCTTCTTTACGCCGACCACGACTTTTAATAGCATCCCCAGATCAGCCGCCTGACCGGCGTGGGCATTGGATGCGGGCTGCAACCCGGCATCAACTGCCACGCACGTTCCACGAAGGACTTAATGCACATTCCAACAGGCGGCCGTGTGGGCACCATCGCCACCCTTCATCTCAAGTGGGGGCATTTCTGCCCGGCATTTGGCAGTCGCCAGCGGACATCGGGGATGAAAAGGGCAGCCGGTTGGTGGCTTGGCTGGGCTGGGCACCTCGCCCTGCAGCACCGTGCGGCCGGTGGAGCGGTGAGGCGTGGGCATCGGCACGGCGGAAAGCAATGCCTGCGTGTAGGGATGGGAAGGCTGGCTGACGACGGTGCGGGCGGGTCCCAGTTCCACGATTCTGCCCAGATACATGACCGCCACCCGGTCGGAAAAATGTTCCACCACCGCCAGGTTGTGCGCGATAAAAATGTAAGACAGGCCTAAATCGCTGCGCAAATCTGCCAGCAGATTAAGCACCTGCGCCTGAATGGACACATCCAGGGCCGACACGGGTTCATCGCAGATGATCAATCGCGGATTAACCGCCAGTGCCCGGGCAATGCCGATTCGCTGCCGTTGACCACCCGAAAATTCATGCGGGTATCGACGTGTGGCGTCGGCGTCAAATCCCACGCGTTTAAGCAACTCTACCACATGACCGTGCACCCGATCGCGCGACGTAATTTTGTGCACCAGCAGTGGTTCGGCAATCATGGCACCGACGGTCATCCTCGGATTGAGCGAACCGATGGGATCTTGAAAAATAATTTGTATGTGGCGTCGAATGCTACGCAATTCGCGAGATTGCAGTGCGTATAAATCCTTATCCTCAAAATACACCTGCCCGGAAATATGGGCTGATCCGCGCGGTAAGAGGCGCAAAATGGCTCGGCCCGCCGTGGTTTTGCCGCAACCCGATTCACCCACGATACCTAAAGTCTCCCCCGGCCTTACGCACAGTGAAATGCCATTGACGACCTTGATCCATCCGCGTGCGCGGCCCAGTATCCCGCTGGTGATTGGAAACCAGACATTAAGGTTTTCCACCCGCAGTATTGGCTGTGCAGCGGTTTGCAGTGACGGGGATTGACGCGTTGCATTGCTCACGCGATACCTCCCATCGGCGCGGCGGCTGGTAATTCCTGACGGCGCAGGCTCAGACGCGGTGGTGTTGACACTGCGTCGGCATAACCGGGGGCGGAATATGTTGCCACCCAATGCCGCGGACTAACCTGCCGCAGATCTGGCATGTGTGAAAGACATTGACTGCGGGTTTCATCCCTGCAATCGGTGCATCGTGGTTCAAAACGGCAGCCCTTCGGCCAGTTTTTTGCGCTGGGTACCACGCCGGGAATGGTTGTGAGTCGCGGATGTGTCTGGCCCAATCGCGGCACGCAGGAGATCAGTCCCCGTGTATATGGATGCAGTGGATTGGCAAATAATTCGTAAACGTCCGCAAATTCCACAATGCGCCCGGCATACATGACAGCCACAACATCAGCATTTTCTGCCACGATCCCCAGATCATGCGTAATCAGCAGCACAGACATATTATTTTTCGCTTTGATGGCGGACATAAGCTCCAATATCTGGGCTTGAATGGTAACATCCAGGGCGGTGGTCGGTTCGTCGGCGATGAGCAATTTGGGATTGCACGCCAGAGCCATGGCAATCATCACGCGCTGTTTCATCCCGCCGGACATCTGATGGGGGTATTCGTTAAGCCGCCGCTCCGGATCGGCAATGCCCACCTGCTGCAAATTTTCAATGGCCAGCCTGACCGCCCCTGCGGCCGACAGGCGTTGATGGAGAAAAATGGCTTCCAGTATCTGATCGCCGATGGTCATCACCGGGTTAAGGCTGGTCATGGGCTCTTGAAATATCATGGATATCTGGCCGCCGCGTACTTTGCGCAGGGCTTTTTCAGGCAGCTTCAGCAGGTCTTGCCCGTTAAAAATAATTTCGCCGCCCAATATCTGGCCGGGCGGTGTGGGTATCAGCCGCAGAATCGACATGGCCGTGACGCTTTTGCCACAGCCCGATTCTCCAACGATGGCAAGTGTCTGACGCGGATAGATGCTGAAACTTACACCATCCACCGCCGGCACCAGACCACGATCGGCAAGAAAGGAGGTTTGCAGGTTCTGCACCGAAAGCAGTGGATCATCGGGCATCTACGCATTGCCTTTCAGGAAAGACTTTTTGGATCAATCGCATCACGCAACGCCTCGCCGACGATATTAAACGCCAGTACGATCAAAAACAGGGCGATTCCCGGCGGCAATGCCTCAAACCAGTGAAATACCGTTGACGGATTACCCGCCGCGTTCAACATCCCGCCCCACGATGGCGTTGGCGGTCTTACCCCGACGCCGAGATAGCTGAGACTGCTTTCGATGGTCACCGCACCTGCCAGCCCAAAACTGGCCGATACCAGAACGGGCGTCAGGCCGTTGGGCAGCATGTGGCGAAACAGAATCCGCCACAGCGGCAGACCGCCCGCCCGCGCCGCAACGATATAATCCAGTTGGCGGATACGCAAAAATTCGGCGCGCAGAAACCGGGCATAACCCGTCCAGCCGGTCACACCCAGAATAACCATGATCATCAGTATGCTGCGGCCAAAGATGGCGATAAAGGTCAGTATTAAAAAAAAAGTTGGTATCGCCTCAACCATCTCCACCAGACGCATGCCCAGTAAATCAAATATCCCGCCAAAATAACCCATCAGGGCACCTACCAAAATTCCCAGGGTTAAAGCAATGGCCTGGCTTACAAAGCCGATGCCCATCGCCACCCGCGACGCCCAGAGCATACGCGATAAGACATCCCGCCCGCTCCGGTCAGTGCCCAGCCAGTGCTGCCATGATGGCAATTGATTAATGGCATTCTGAGAAAGCGGCTCCATCTCGGCGTAGCCCCAGCGAATGGGTGCGAAGATGGCATCCCGGGCGGCACCGCTTTTCACCATGGATTGGTAGTCGGTGCCATCAAAACGGTTGTGATGCAGCAGGGCCACCGCCGTACCCCCCAGCACGGCGGAGCAGATCAGTGCGCTGACTGTTATAAATCGCAGCCGGCGCTGGCGCAGCATGTCCGGCCGGCGCGTCAACCGCCGCGCAATGACAATGCCTGCTGCCGTGGCTCCGGCAATGAAGCCCAGGTAGTCGCGTGTGGTCAGGTCGGCCAGCAACGGATAGCGAGTTACCCACCCACGGGCGGTGCGAATCTGAATGACGTATGGTTTGCTGGTGGCAATCAGCGGCACCGTTATACTGATCAGCAGCACCAATCCGATGTAACAGACGCAAACCTTCGCCAGCCAGGGGCGCATTATTTTGCCCAGGACCAGCGACCAGTAAGTGCGGGGTGGCGGGCCGACGGGCGTGTCGCGATACAGCAGCGGGCCGGCTTCAGTCATAAGTCACCCGCGGATCCACCGCATGGTATGCGATATCAACCAGCAGATAGCTGAAAAGTGTAATGGCGGCCGACACCAGCGCCATCGATTGAATAACGGGCAGGTCGCGGGCATAGGTGGCCTGATACATCAGCCGTCCCATGCCCTCAATTGAAAAAATCTTCTCAACAATCACAGAACCGCCCAGCAGACCCGGCACAGTCATACCGATGATGGTGATCATGGGCAACAAGCTGTTTTGCGTTACATGTCTCAGCAGTACCGCCGATGGTGGCAGCCCCTTGGCGCGAGCGGTGCGGGTGAAATCTGTAAACAGATTTTCGAGGTATGACCCGCGCACCTGCTTGGCCAGATAGGCAAAGCCGCCATAACTGAGGCACAGCACAGGCAGGGTAATATGCCAGGCGTAATCAGAAACATATTGAAAGTAGCTCATGTGGCTGGTGTTGGTCGCGTGCAGGCCGGCGGATGGAAACCAATTAAGGTATTCCGGGTTGGCCAGAAAGCCGATGGCCATTGACCCCACCCAGATAATGGGCAGTGAATAAAGCACCAGAGAACCGATGCCAAAAGCGCGGTCAATGAATCTGCCGTGGTATACGGCCGCCAGCATACCGCCCGGCACCGCCACCAGATAAATAATAACCAGTGAAATAGCGTTAATGACCAGTGTGACAGGCAGCCGCTGCAGCACCAATTTGGTTACCGGCTCGGAAAATTTAATCGATGTGCCCAGATCGCCATTTGCAATACGACCCAGCCAGTCAAAGTACTGGATTACCAGTGGAATTGGCTTGCCTTCGCGGTTGACCAGGTGCAGCCGCCGTTCCATGAATTGTTTTTCCGCCAGTTGTGCCTGATGGGCACCGAGCATGCCGGGGGCAAAGGTGCCGCCAGCCGTTGTCAGGCCCGGTGCCATGCGGATCACCGCAAAAATAATAAATGTCATCCCGATCAGCGTGGGAAACATCAGCAGTATGCGTCGGATGATGTAGTTAATCATGTTTCAGTCGCGTCGAGAGACACCATCCCCCATCATCGATACTTCTGCAGGGCCAGTGGTACAAACCAGTCCGCCGCGTCAACACCCGTAACCGGGTACGGTTTGGTGTTTTTAATACGCTTGTTGATGGCGATCAGATCATAGGAGGTAAACATGAACAGATACGGCTGCTGGCGATAAATCTCCGCCTGCAGTTCATGCCATATATGCATGCGTTTTTTGTAATTCAGTGTGCGGCGGCCTTCCAGGATCAATTTATCTGCCAGCGGATCGTCAAAATCACCCGCGTTGCTGCCCTCATTTTTGTAACTGCCTGAATACCAGATCTGATACGGATCATTCTCAATTGATCCGCTCCAGCCCAGCATGACGGCATCAAAGTGCCGATGATTGATTTTTTGCAGCAGCGTACTGAAATCCAGCGGGTTAATCTGCATATTGATACCGGCCGATGCAAATTGCTGTTTGATGTATTCGGCAATTCGTTTACCAAGCGGAAATTGCGAAGGAATTGTCAGTCCGAAGCGAAATACCGTTTTGCCCCGGTGCAGCAATCCGTCGGTGCCCATCGACCATCCAGCCTTTTTCAGCTCCCGGCGAGCCTTGGCGGGGTCGTATGGGATGGGCTTGATATGCGGGTCATTCTGTGGACTGACGGGGTTGAACGGGCCGACATTCTGAACGGCCATACCATGCATAAATGTCTTAATCATGGCCGGTTCGTTCACCAGCATGGCCAGGGCAACGCGGGTTCTGCGATTCTTGAACCACGGTTTTCGCAAATTCCAGCAGATGAAGTTGTAGCCGGATGCCGAACTTAAATATTTGTAGGTGGTGAAATGTGCCCGGAACGACTTATTTTTATGGTATTTCAACCACTGCGACGGTTCCAGCACATCGGCATCAATCTGACCAGCCAGCAGACTCTGGAGTGCCGCCTGCGGATTACTGATAAATCGATACACCAGTCGATTAAAGATGGGGCGCGGGCCCCAGTACCGTGGGTTGCGGGTGAGGACTATATCCTGGCCGGCTGTCCAGCGTTTAAGCACATACGGCCCGCTGCCGACCAGCAGTTTGCCGTGACTGTTAAATTCGGAAATTTTTGGAAAGTCATATACCGATTTGGGAATAATGGGCAGGCCGCCCGCTATGCCCAGGGCCTTGAAGTAGGGCTGGTTAAAGGTAAACACCACCGTGCGAGCTGAGAGTGCCCGGCATGATTTAATATCTGTGTAATAGGATCGAATGGGTGCACAGTTCACTTTGGGGTTCATCATGGTGTCATAACTGAACACCACATCCTGAGCCGTCACCGGCTTACCGTTGCTGAAACGAGCCCGCCGGCGCAGCACAAATGTGATCTTAAGGCCGTTTTTGCTCAGCGTGTAACTGCGCGCCAGCCACGGATCGTACTTAAGCGTCAGCGGATTGCGTACCAGCAGGCTCTCCAGAACCGAGGCCTGGATGGTCTGGGCCGATTCTGATTGCGGTACATAGGGCATGATGCGGTTCGGTTCGCTCTCCAGACTCTCAACAAGCCAGTCACCGTAGGCAAAATCTGGCTTGGCATAGGGGTTATAGGGTGGCTGAGGCGGATTGGGAAACATCACATAGCGGCTTCCGTCGGGGAGCGTTTTACGTATGTCGGCCGTGGAAGCGCTCTGGCCGGTATGGGTGCCGCGTGCGTTCATGCGAATGCCGTCGCGCTGCAGCTTTTTCAGTACGTAAAGTTCAGAAGTCTGCTGGGCTTCCATGTTCTGAAGATCGCCCCTCAGGCCCGCAACCTGATGCGTTAAATAATTGTAGCTGCCCAGCGTGAGGCCCAGGATGATCACAATCGCAATGAAGATGCAGAGAAATATGAAATCTTTAACCGTAAAGCGGTTACCCATCGCAGCTCCAGATCGGTCTGATCAGCCTTGTCGGCCGGTCAGACGCGGTTATCAATCTGCCGCAACACCTGACGCGTCGCGTGCACAGCGCGTTGCAATTCTAGCTGGAATGCCCCGCCAACGCATCACGCAGGCCATCGCCAAGAAAATTAAGGCAAATCAAACTGGCCGCCAAGCCAAAGCATGGCCAGAATATAATCCACCAGTGCGAACTGATCGGATTAATATCCGCGACGGCATCCGATGCCAGGGTGCCCCACGTTGGCAATGGCCGCTGAACACCCAAACCGAGAAAGCTTAAGGTTGATTCTGCGATAATGGCCCCGGGTACGGCCAAAGTGGCGTAAACCGCAATGGTGCCGGCGATGTTGGGCAGAATGTGGCGTAGCCCAATTCGCCAAGGACTTAAACCAAGCGAGCGGGCGGCATCAACAAACGGGCGGGTTCTCAGCGACATCACCTGCGAGCGAATCACCCGTGCCATGTTCAGCCAACTCACCGCTCCGATGCCAACCAGCAAAACCACAATATTGGCCAGGCCGTTGGATGACCCCACACCCATCGCAGAAAGCCACTCGGCTACTCGGCTGACCACGGCCACCCGCAGCAGGATAACCAGCAGCAGATATGGCAGCCCGTAAAGTACATCCACGGTGCGCATCAGCACGGCGTCAATTCGGCCGCCGGCATATCCTGATATCACTCCGATGGCCGTTCCGATGGTCAGGGTAATCGCCGCTGCACTGAGCCCGATCGACAGTGATATGGCTCCCCCCAGTAAAAATCGCACCATTAAATCGCGGCCCAGTCCGTCGGTGCCCATCCAGTGGCTCCAGCTCGGTGGTTCCAACACCTGGTGCAGATGCTGCACGTTGTAAGCGGGGATGGTCCAAGGCAGGGTGCCAAAACAGGCGATTGCAAACGTCAGCGTCCCAAAAAGCCCCAGCATCGCACTGCGAGAGCGGACAAAGCGCTGCAGTGACTGACGATACAGCGAATGATGAATCGGTGATAACGAGACGGCGGCACTGGTGCCCATTGATGTTTGTCCCGACATCGGCCACCCTCAATGTTTGCCACGCAATGGTAAGTCCTCCCGATGCGCCACGCATATGGCGAATGCGTGCCCTGCGAGCCGCCACCATGCCCACCAGGCTGGCCCTGCGAGCCGCCAACCGCGGCTGCCGTCATCGCCGCCTTCGGTGTATCAAACCGTTACGGCACTGCGGTCCAGATTAAACGCCCGGTGTACTGCCCTTAGTGCCTCGGCTGCATCGTCCCTGGCTACAATGCAGGATATCCGAATTTCGCTGGTGGAAATATTCTGGATATTAATATTCTTTTCCGCCAGGGCCCGGAACATGGTACTTGCCACGTCGGTTGCCTGCTTCATGCCCACGCCAATGACCGATATCTTTGCCAGGTCCTTGTCGTATGTTGCGTGGCCACCCAATTCAGCCAATACCTGATCGACTGCCGGTTTCAGGTCTGCCACGTCGCCGTGTTCAACAGTAAAGCTGATGTTGGCGGTTTTGTCGTCCATAACGTTTTGGATAATGTCATCAACCACAATGTGCCGACTGCCCACTACCGTAAAAATGCGGGCCACAACGCCTGGTCGATCTGGTATGCCCTTAAGCGTCACGCGGGTAAGTTCTTTTTTCAGCGCGCAGCCTGAAACAACAATGTCTTCCATCGATTTGGTCTCCGCCACAATCCAGGTGCCTGGCGCATCACTGGCGCTGTTGCGCACATGAATACGCACGTTATATTTCTTCGCAAATTCCACCGCTCGCGTCTGGAGCACGCCGGCACCAACGCTGGATAATTCCATCATTTCGTCGTAACTGATCACGTCGATTTTTCGGGCGTCCGGTACGATCCGCGGATCGGCGGTAAATACTCCGTCCACGTCGGTAAAATTTTCACACGCCTCCGCCTCCAGCACGGCACCGAGCGCCACCATCGTGGCGTTGCTACCGCCGCGGCCGAGGGTCGTGATGTGCCCGTCCGCCGTCATCCCCTGAAAGCCGGCGACAATGACAATTTTGCCGATATTAAGCTCGCTGACGATCCGCTGCTTATCTATTTCCCGAATGCGGGCCTTGGAATGCACCGCATCGGTAATAAGACCGATCTGGGGCCCGGTAAAACTGATGGCTTCGTGCCCCTGCGAATGGATCGCCATGGCAATTAATGCAATCGTGACCTGTTCACCGGTTGCCAGCAGCTGATCCAACTCTCGCTTGGGTGGATCAGACGTGATACGGCGGGCTAGATCCAAAAGTTCGTCCGTGGTGTGGCCCATCGCTGAAACCACCACGACCACCTGATGCCCCTGCAGCTTGGTGGCGATGATCCGCTTGGCGGCCGCGTGTATTTTTTCTGGCGTAGCGACAGATGTCCCGCCATATTTTTGGATGATAATCGACATAAAACTCCGCAAAACCCAGCCCTGCAATGTATCGAAAAACGGCAAAAAACGCAAAAAATTCGCCGCGGTTCTCCGTTCGTTGCAGGTTCATGGCAGGCAATCGGGCAACTGTATGGCGGTGCGAGTGCCACCGGGCGGTTAATCTGCCCGGTTCTCTCCGCTGAGCAAAACGGCGTCCCCATCGCGCACCAGCTCTCACATGTGTTGCTATGGGATCAACCCAGCGGCCATCAGCTATTGATTGCCCGCTTTGTCGCCATGCATCTCACCGGATATCATTTTGTATGGATTTGATTACTGGGGGTCGTATGTCGGCCAAAATTCGCAACCAACGTAGACGGCCGCGGGGTCGCTCGGTCGTGCCATCGCCCGCACCGGCAGCGCCCGTATTGCCCGATCCAAGCGAGCTGAAAGTTGTCGTTTGGCCAGCCGACGTGCTTTCGCAGCCGGCCCGTGCAATTAAAAGCATCGACGCGTGGCTGCTGGCCGTAGCTGAAAAAATGAAGCAACTGATGGAAGAGAGCAAAGGCGTGGGATTGGCCGCCCCGCAGGTGGGTTTAAGTCTGCGTATGTTCGTGATGTCCGAATCTGGCAAAGCCAGCGAAGCGTCCGTGTGGATTAACCCTACCCTTTCCACTCCACTGGGCGAAGAGACAAGCGAAGAAGGGTGTTTATCCATTCCTGATATCCGTGGCGATGTGACGCGTGCCAAAGAAGTTTCCATTCGCGGCACGGACATAACAGGCCAGATCATCGAAAAGCGGTTGGTCGATTTTCCCGCACGCATCGCGCAGCATGAGTTTGATCATCTGGAGGGGATTCTGATCCTGGACCGCTTTACCTCTGTGCAGAAGATAGCCTTGCGGAAAAAGATCCGCGCTCTGGAGCAGGCCGGCTCATAATGCCGTTGGGCACTGAATTGTGACAGGGGAAGGAGTTAGGTCAATAGTTCCCCATTGGCGTCCGGTGCGGTTTCATCCGAGACTGGACTGCCTGCGTATAGTTAAGCGTGGCTTCTGAGGCCTTACTAATGCTTGTGGTTAACCTTCTCGGGCCAAGTTGGTTGTACTCAAGCGGGTTTAATCGGCATCGTTTGCCGGTTGCTATGTCGGTTTTGTCGTTTTTGGTTGCGTATTGATAAAGAAGGAGTTTCCCATGAACAAGTTGCAGACTCTGTTGGCTGGTGCTGTTGTGTTGGCCAGCGCCGTTCCCGTCATCGGTAAGACTGTCACCGTGAAGGGCATTCTGCTTGACATGAAATGCTACAGTGCGATGGGTATGACCAGCCGCAAGCATGGCATGACCTGTGGCAAGTCGTGCCTGGAATCAGGCCTCCCGGCTGGCATCCTGGTTAAAGGCGTAGCCTGGACTTTGGCAACGCCACCCAAGCCGTTGGCAGATTATGTGGGCGATAAAGTCAAAGTAACCGGTACTGCCGATGCCAAAGATCACGTCTTTATCCCCACCAAGATTATGTACTGGAGCCACAAGATGGCAATGTGGATGAAAGTGAAGTAAGTTCATCCAGGACGGCTCGGCAGCCGTCAGTTTCAGAAAAAATCAATCCTCACCCATGGGCCAATGGGTGAGGATTTTTCATTTTTGGTCAATTGGATAAACGGCCAGACTGCTACGGACCGCGGCTAAGTCGATGCCCATTTCACGGAATGCAAAAAAAGCCATGCGGAAGCCTGACCTTTGGGCAGGGAGCTGCATCTGGTAGTGTGCCCAAGGATCTGCGCCGCCGCCCGGCGCATCAATAAATGCCGTAGTTCTTGACGCTCCACCCCTTGATGCGCCCGCGGCTTGGTTTGCGACCTTTATTAGCAGATTTGCTCGCCCAGCGAATTTTATGGTTTCGTTTTGGTCTTGCCATTTTCTACATCCTAACGTCAATTACGTCCAGTTAAACCAAGCTCAGCATTGTAATTCAAGTCGATGAAATTGGCAAAAGGTACCCCAGCACGCTCTGCGACCCCTGCGACCGGCGCTGGCAAGAGAAAGAAAATCGGCGGTTGGCTAGCTTATGATGGTACAGGCTGAGCATTTGATCGGCCCAAATTTTCTTTGCCGGGCAGACCCGTCTTTTCATTGCGCAGCCGCCGCCGGGGTCCATTGCGCCGGGACGAACGGGGCAATTCGCCATTTTTGCGCCTCGGATCACCCTCGGTGGATGCAGCGGTGGCCTCAGAGGCTAAAACCGCGCCGGCTTCCACCCGCCCTCCGGTTCCGACCGAAAAATGGAAATCTTCCATTTGGTTATCGGGACTTGACGGACTATACTACATATGTCAACTATTTCGAGGTGCATGCTATGATGATTCGCAAAGCGTTAGTCGTGACGGCGGTGGCCCTCTCCTGTGTCGCTTTTATTCCGCAAGTGAAGGCGGCCATCAATACTCGGGTCATGATGGACCAGATTTTGCCCCAAACAACCATGAATGACTTGCCGCTGAAAGATGCGGTGACTTACCTTCGCAGCGTGACGGGGGCAAACATTTTCGTCAATTGGAGCGCACTTCAGAATGCCGGTATCTCCAAATTGACACCGGTAAGCTTGTCGCTGCAGGATGTGTCAGCTCGTAAGATTTTGTCGCTCATTTTGGAGCAGGTTTCTCCCCAGACGCCTTTGGTTTTTTATACCCACGAGAACGTGCTTATGATCACCACCCGCAGCGATGCCAATCGGCGGCTGGTCACACGCATATATCCGGTGGGTGATCTGGTTATGACTGTACCCAATTTTACCAATGCTCCTACTTTTAACCTTTCCAGCGCTACGCAAAATAGTACCTCACAGGTCAGCAGCCAAGGTGGCGGCGGTATAGGCAACATAGGTGGTGGCGGCAGCATATTTCAGCAGAATGGTAAGCAAAATGCAAACATCGCGACGCCGACCGATCGGGGCAAACAGCTTGTCAAACTTATTGAAGCCACCATTCAACCGAACGTATGGACGGCCAATGGCGGTCGCGCTTCGATCATTTACTTTGACCGGGAGCTGGTGGTCAATGCGCCCGTTTATGTCCAGCGGATGATCAGTTCTACCGGAGATTGACACCCTTCACGCGGTGTGCAGCACTTGCTTCGGTTATTCCAACGTGGTACCACGGCTATGGTCGCATATTGGTTGTTGAATCGATGTCGGTTTTTTCGGGTTTGTGCGGCCGGTGCCTGTTGGGCGGCGATGGCGGCCGTTTTGCTGCCCATTTGCGGTACATCGTTGGCCATTGCCAAGGCGACACCGTCTACGCAGCCGTCCAATGCAAAGCATCACCGTCGCTTTAAATTTCCCAAGGACCCTAAATTTCGTCCGGCGCAGATTGGCCGGGCCATCTTTGTGCTCAACGACCCCAAGATCGTGGCGGTCAAGATGCCACCCATAAGCATTAACCATCTCGCGCTTAAGCAGGTATTTCGAGAATTTCGGAAATTGTCCGGCCAGAATATGGTCAACAATTGGGCGGCGGTTAAAGCCGCTGGCGTGAAGCTGGGCGCCAGGCGGTCCATGAAGCTGCCCGCACAAAGCCTGCGTCTGGATATCGGGGCGGTGTTGAAGCGTTATGCCCGCCATCATCGCTTTGTGGTCAGTGCTGATGAAAATGTCATATTCCTCACCACTCAGAAGCAGGATGACCAGCATTTGATATTGAAAAGTTACTATTTGCCGAACCTGGTCGCCAACCTGCCGCGCATCATCCGGGGTGGAAGGAATTTGCAGCATCTGACGGGCGACCCCAAAAACCCCAAAAAGGTACCCTTGGCTACCAACATTGTGCAGTTGATTTCATCCACCGTCATGCCGCACGTATGGCTTAATCACGGTGGTAAGGCCACCATTACGGAAGTCAACAATTATGTGATTGTCATTGCACCGGCAAGCGTGCAGGCGATTTTAACCGGGCCAAAGCATTTCAATCCCAATGCGGCACCAAGGTACCTGCTTTACACGTTCTGAACTGTGCGTGCGAAAAAAATGCGGGGTTGCAAGTGTGCACCGCTGCGAAGGCAGGCCGGGTGGCTGCTTGGAATATTTGGATAAAGCTGATCGCAGAGGATTCCAAGGCCTCAATGGTCGGCTTGCAGCCGTGACGTGTTGGGGGCCTCGGATGTGGGCTCTGGCCATGCACGCAGGGACCATCTGCTGCGCCGATGGAAAGACGCGCCGTAAAACATGCTTCGCATACCGTTTTGAAACCGCCTGCCACGGCGCATGGCGGCCGTTCGTCAGCGCCTCTACAGCGGCTTGTCCGAAAGCCTGAGCATATCTTCATCGCGGCTGAATGTCATTAATTCAGAATACCGCCCCCAGTTCACAAGGGCATCAAACTGCGGTTTGGGACGCTCGGTTGGCAGTGCCCGTGTTAACTCTTCAATAACTTCGGCGCGTGTGGCCTCATGGTTTTCCCGATTGCGCAAAAATTTGACCATGTGGTCAATCAGCGGCAATTTTGCCACTTGCTGCGAGATGATTTTTTTCTTCTCGTTCACGGGCAGTTCAATAACCTGTTTCCCCAGCGGAAGCAGCACAAGGTCTCCGCCGGGTGTTTCCACCAATTCCAGTATTTCTGCCGCCTTGATAATGATGATCAATTCGCCGAAGCTATCGCGTAGTTCTCTGGCCAGCTTATAAATATCCTCGCGACCGCCATGGTCGTCCAATATTTCCAGAAGGCCCAACACCTTACTTAGGCCCGTTGGAGGCAAGGGGGTAACGTACATATCCAATTGACGTTCAGGACCGGGAGGAGATTCATTGGCATCCATCATAGACCACTCCTGTAATAGGATATCAGCATTCAGCCATCAAGGAAAATATCGAGTCCGCATACCGCGTAAAGGCGTCCGAATTTTTGTTTCGCGGACGCGGAATGGCAATATCAATGTCCGCGACTATGCGTCCTGGCCGCCCTGCAATCAACACCACTCGGTCGGCCAGTTCCACCGCCTCTTCGATGTTATGCGTCACCATCACCACCGTACTTACCGCCAGGTTGGCGTCAGCCCAGATGTCCAGCAATTCCTCGCGTAAGTTGATGCTGGTAAGGGGGTCCAGCGCACTAAATGGCTCATCCATCAGAAGCAATTCCGGTTCGATTGCCAGTGCCCGTGCCAGCCCGACCCGCTGCTTCATTCCCCCCGAAAGCTCGCGTGGGTAGGCATTCTCAAACCCGTCCAGGCCAACCTTATCGATGTACAGGGCCGCCTTTTTCAGGGCGTCGGTTCGGGCGATGCCCCGCGCCTCCAATCCCAGAATGATGTTTTGGGTAACCGTCAGCCACGGCAAAAGGGCAAAATTTTGAAACACCATGGCACATTGGAGGTTGATTCCGGTTAGTGGCTTATCCTTAAAATAAACTTTGCCCGAACTTGGCGGCAGCAGGCCGTTGATCAGCCGCAGTGTGGTGGATTTACCCGACCCGGAAGGCCCGACCACACATACAAATTCATTCGATTTAATTTCCAGCGAAATATCTGCCAATATGGTGGCCGGAGGGCCATCGGTCTGGTAAATTTTCGACACGTTTTCCAGCTTCATCAGCATAAGGCATCGCCTCTTATCTGCGTCGTAACGCCCCTAGTATTCAATTCTAAACCGGTCCGACGCCCACGCCTGCAAGCGACGCCACACCAGACGGTTAAACACCACAATGAAAATCATCAACCCGCCTGCCCCCATCAGCAGCAGGGCACTCTGTTGTGGACCGGTAAGCGACGCGGCATAGTGCCCTGGCGACGCCGATCCCGATGCAACATCCAGCAGCCATCCGATACCCAACACGTTGTACTGCTTATTAGCGTATTGAATCGCTTCGCTGAAAATAAGCGTATTCCATCCGCCGCCAAACGCCGTCACCGTACCGGTCAGCAGTGCAGGCATGATGGCAGGTGCCAGCAGAAATCGAAATTTTTTCCACCGCGAAAGACCCATGGCATCGCAGACTTCAATCAAATCGCCGGGCAAACGGCTTAGCCCCGCCAGCATGTTGAAAAGAACATACCACTGCACGCCATTCATCAATAATATCTCGCCGGCAATTTCCACACCCCATGTATGCCCCAGGTGGAGATGGATGACGAATATGTTAATAACCAGGAACGTGAGCGAAATGGCTGGCAGGCTGGCGAGCACCTGCGACACCGAGGAAAGCCCTCGCAGCAGGCGCGGTCTGCGATGAGCCCACAATACCAGCGGTACCGTCCATAGCAGTGAAAGCAGGTAAGCCACCGCGATACGCACAAACGACAGGCCAATGGCCAGCGGAATGTATTTGGTCAGGGGCGAATAATGTCCCTCAATGGTATGCCACCCATAATACAGTCCGCCGGCGCATACCAATGCCGCAACCGTCCAGCCCGCCAGTCGCATGCCCACCGTAACAGCTTTGGCCGCATAACCGGGCATTTCGCGGCGTGGCAGGATGGAGCGAATGGATGTACCCCGCACATGGGCAAAGATGGCATTGGAAAGCTTGTTCATCGACACCACCAGCACCCGGGATAGCATCCTTGGAAATCGCCCCTGCTGATACCACCGCAACAAGGCCGAATCACGCGAAAGCGTCGATACTGTCATCTCGTAGCGAAATCGCTGCGCCCATACGCCCAGTGGCCGCCAGATGAATATCTCAATACCCACTACCACGGCCAACAGGGCACCTACGCCTGCAATACCCATGGCGATTGGATTGTTGGAATTGTTGGCATTGGCAATAAAACTGCCCAGCCCCGGCAGCGATATATTTTTGTTACCTACTGTTAATATCTCGCATGCTGTCAGGGCAAACCAGCCTGCCGTCCAACTCACGATGCTGTTATATAACAAGCCGGGTACGCAACTGGGGATGTATATGGTCAGCAGCCGCTGGGTTCCCCGAATGCCCAATGCTTCGGCGCATTCTCTAATTTCACGTGGAATGGATTGAATGTTTTCGTAAACTGAAAATGCCATGTTCCAGGCCATTCCGGTAAATACCAGGAAAATCGCCGCCATGTTCAAACCAAAGGCACCGCCCCCCAACAAACTTATGGCGACCGCCAAGGCTGCGGGGAAAAAAGTGACAATGGGTATGGACTGTAGAATATCCAAAATGGGTATGATAAATCTTGCCGATTTGGGCCTTCCAGCGGCGTAAATACCCACGACCAGGGAAAAAATAAGCGATATGACGTATGCCACCAGCATACGCATGAGCGACCAGGCCGCATCAACCGGTAACTGCCAGATCGCACTGCTGACATGACTGTAATGCGGGCGTGGATGATGCAGCACGCCCGCCAGAAAGGCCGCTGCAAGCAGCAGAAGTACCAGGCCCACCCAGTAGCCAACTGAAGTGCGCGACTCTATGCCTGTTACGCCCGCAGCCATTAACCATTCCCATCACACGCACAGCAACCGGGCTGCCGTCGCAGCCCGCGGCAGGGGGCGATTATACGCGCCGCATCCAAGGCGTCATCTGCGCATGTAAGCGCAGCGCAAAGGCTTCACGCGCAGCCTCCTATCGTGCGAGGCACGCGTGGCAACGTCGCCGGGTGTTTCGGCTCATACCGACCCGCGGCAGCCATTCGCTTAGTTTTACTCGGTCGACGGCCCGCGAGCCTGGGCCCGAACCAAATCCGGGTAATCGGTGATCACGCCATCAATGCCCATTGCTCCGCATGCCGCTGCCGCACCCGGATCGTTTACGTTGTACGCCCACGCATGAGGCAGTACTTTTTTTACCGCCACCGCCCGATCCAGCGCCCACATATCAAACCGCATGACCAGGCCGCTGCACCCAGAGCCCCGGCAGTCGCTTATGGTGCGGGATGACCAGTGTTCCACAATTTGAAAAAGCATCAAGTCGCGGTTCTCACGGCGAATGGTTTGCAAAATATCCAAATCAAAGCTCATGACGACCGCATCGCGTACCGCGCGGTGCCGCTGCAAAAGATTGATGAGCATAAGGGGGTCCACCGCCACCTTTAATTCAATGATCGGTCTTGCCGCGGGGCATATCGCCTGCAATGCCTCCTCCAGTGTCGGCACCCGTGCGCCGGCAAAACGCGGCTGCTTCCACGAGCCGGCATCCAGACGCAAAATGTCCAGCCAGGCCGTCTCCGCTACGCGGCCCGATCCATTGGTGGTGCGGTCCAGCGTCTCATCGTGAATAACCACTGGCACACCATCGCTGGTCAGCCGTACGTCAAATTCAATGGCCCGGCAATTAACTTCCAATGCGGCATCAAAGGCGGCGACCGTATTTTCCGGGGCCCAAGCCGACGCTCCCCGGTGCGCAATGGCAATCATGACACGCTGTTTCATCCGCGTATTTATAACCGCCATCAAATGACGTACAAACCCCGCCCCACCATCCATATGGTCAGCACCGTCCATATCTGCAAGCGGCTATAGATCAAAATTTTAATTTTTCGCTTTTACGTATAAATCGAATTTTGCACCTTTTACTGGACTTTCACCCCGCATGTACACGAATCATATGGTGGATGTTTGAAGCTATTCTCGGCCGCAGCATCTGTGCTGGCCGGAAAGGAGGCTCAAATTTCCAATGTTAATGTTGAGCTTGTGCGCCGTCGACGGAGTATTGCATCATGGAAGTGCTTGAGAAAATCCAACCAGCCAGGACCGATTCTTATCGGATTGTCTTCCTGAACGGCTTTCTCGCCTCCCGGCAACCGACGGCCATGATAGCCACCCCCCATGCCGAGGACCGCGTTATCTTGCGGCTCTCTCCGCCCGGCGGCAGGGGTGATACGCTGACCCTTGTGGACGCAGGATCACTTTTTCCCGGCTATACGCTGAAAGTGCCCAAAAAGCACCTTAGACCCCTTGCCGCCCAAAGTGCCGCTGAAATCCGGGTTTATATCCCCCTGCACAAGACCCCGTCAGGCTTGCAGGCCCAGTTTCAAACCCCCATGCTGGTCAATGAGGTCAATCACCGTGCCTTGCAGCTTGATGATTCATCACTAAAGGGTGATTTATGTGGCCATTAGGTCTACAATATTTAGACGCGGGTAGATGGCTTGATAATTTCCGGCCGCCCAGCGGTGTAGAGCGGATTAAGGCCGGCGGTGAGCCGGGCAAGGAGTGCAGCCATGCTGGTTCTTTCCAGGCAGCGTGATGAGAGCATCATGATCGGTGATGATATCCAGATCACCATTGTCGACATTCGAGGCGATAAGGTGCGTTTGGGTATAAGCGCCCCAAACACCGTCCCCGTCCATCGAAAGGAAGTTTACCAAGCGATTCAAAAAGAGCGTTCTGGTGCCAAAGCCTCGGAACCCAAATTACCGGGTACCACATCGCATCCCGCTCCGGCTGATTAGCCAACCCTCGCCCAAACCTCTATCATGACACGCAGCATGGATTGGTGGAGGAACCACTGATGTTTCACATGGTAACTTTTGGCGTGTTGGCCCTGCTCGTCCCCCCCCACCTGCCACCCAAGCCGCCGGCCAAACCGATTGCCTGGTCGGTGATGCCGGTGGCCATCATCCGAACCGCCGCCACAATACTTGATCCTGACCGTAAACCCTATCTCGATTGGCTCGACCGCCGGGCGGGATTGCAGTTGCTGCTGCGTTTCAATGGCCCAAAAAAAATTCGGGCGTTCACAAACTTGCACATCCAGCACGCAGGAGTTAATACCGGGGCCGATTTGCACGTGCTGGCCCCCAAACCCAGCACCTATTTTCAGCCCCTGCGCACGCGTCTTGGCCGCATAGCCCGGGCGCAAGCCCTGCCAGGACGCATCCTGCCAGTACTCTTGTCATTGCCATCGACCAAAGCCAAGACCCTTACCCGTCTGGCTGGCAACTGCGATTTAATTGTGGGTGGCCGCACGCGGGTGGTGGAACTTAAAAATCTTCCGATGATGGATCCAGGTCCGGTCGCTCTGCCACCGGATCTCTTCACGCACATCCGGCTGAAGCTGCTTCGCAAACCCAAACCGGGCCAGACAGGCTTGCTGGCCCTGCAGATAGGTGGCCTTCCCGGGGCATTTCAATCGGCAGCGGTGTTCACGGGTAAAAGGCTCATCACCCACGGCTCATTGGTGCTTGGCTCGCCTGCAGACACGCAGAAAGTACTGCTTTTCCTTTCGCGCCCTCTCAGCCCCGATTCCGAGCTTAAATTGCATCTATTGGCGGGTCAGAAAACCATAGGTGTTAAGTTTTCATTGCGACCCATCAAGCTGCCACATTAAACGCCCGTGCCCATCGCCGCGCCGGTGCAAGCCCGGCGGCTAAAAATGCAGCCGCCCGCAATGTTTTAGCCGCGTGCCTTGTGCACGCGTGTTGATCGTGTGGATGCATACGCATGTGGAACGCGCACCCGAAAGCATCGCACCGCATTTCCGGCCAGCAAACCATCCAGCGAGCCGCGTGGACTGGCTTCCCATTGCCAATCAATCCCGGTAATTTGCTCACCTGATGCCTCCCACAGATGCGTGGATATCCAACCAAAAAATTATTTGGTGGAATTTCCATTTGCATATTCTGGCGACCGGGGTAAAACTTTCGCCCGGTTGTTCCGTTGGTAATGACGCCCGGCCAAAGCGCTGTGGGCGATCACGATAGTTCGCACCCCGTTGCTAATATCTGAAGGGTGGTTTATAAATTTAGCTTGATGTTATCGGGTCAAGCCGCCGATAATATTCTTGTTTGTTAACCGGCTGTAAAGCTTTTGAGGCACGGGTGTTTCCTTGGGCATCTGTCGGGTAGGGGTTGAAGGCGTTAAAAGACGTGGGATATCGATCCGTGATAAATAGCAATCTGCAGCCGAGAAAATGGTCGGCAAATGCGCTCTGGACTCGGAGTTGTTGTGTACCCTGGTGAAAGAGATTCGTGTCGCAAATGGGCTGACCACGAACAGTGCCTGAGCAATCGTGGTTAATGGTTGAAAGCAGTTTTCTGAAAGGATTGGTGGACCTATGGCAAGTATTAAAGAAAAATCGCGATACAAAAAAAAGCAATGGCTGAAAAAACGCTTCGTGCTTGCCGCGGTGGGGACGGTCGCGTTGGCCAACCTCGGCCCAGCGGCCAAATATGCAATGGCCACCACCACCGTGCCCCCTCTCGTGGATGTCAATTTTTATGATTCTTCCGCCTCCTCTCCCTACAGTAATGCGACAGGTCCGGCCGTCATTGGTGCCAAAAGCACCTTTGTGCAGGGTAATAATTACGTTCTGCTAACGCCCATGAGCAGCTCTACTGGCACCTTAACCATTAATCAAACCCTGCAGACCGGTGCTAGCGAAGCGGATCTAAACGGCCTGCAGATCGTTTCGGCGACAGATACGTTTACCCAGACGAGCGTAAACAGGGATTCCACCGGCAACAATTTCTGGTCGAATAATGGCAACTGGAACATTGGCTTGGCCCCCGGAGCAACCGACACGGTAAGCATCCTCGCCAGTTCCGAGGGAGCCTATCATAACGCCGATCTCAATGGAACATCGCCAACGGTAATTGGGTTAAATATCGGCGCGGGAAGCGATATTTACAACTCTGGTACGACTGCCGAAACACTTACCATTGCGCCGGGTACCAGCGGGTATAACACCACCGTTGCTGGCAATATTGGCAGCACAACGGGAACGCTCCCCGGTGGTTCCGGCGGGTCCGGTGGTGGCGGTGGTACGGTAAACCTGGTTATCAATGGCGGCGGCAACTCCATCTCGGGTCAGCTTTTTGGCAATTTGAATCTTACCGTCAGTGGGGGCCTAACGACGCTTTCCGCGTCAAATACCTACGTCGGTACCACAGTCATTAACGGTGGCACGTTGGCCCTGTCAGGGTCGGGTTCCATTGCAGATTCCTCCGGCCTTGCGCTGGGCACCGGCGGTATTTTCGATATCTCTCAGACAACTTCGGGTGCCACAATCAATGGCCTGACTGGATCAGGCGGTACCGTAGCCCTTGGCAGTAAGGCGTTGACGGTCGATGTGGGGTCCGGCACGGACACTTTCGGTGGAACGATCCAAGATGGCGGTCTCGCCGGGGGAACGGGTGGATCGCTGATTGTCGATGGGGCTGGCATACTCAGTCTTACGGGTACCAACACCTTTACCGGTACAACGACTATTAACGGTGCCACACTGGCGTTGTCGGGATCCGGCTCTACCGCGCTTACTGGCGGCGTAACGATAACAAACGGTGGCTCGCTGACCTTGGGGGGCGGCAGCATCACCGGTGGCAACGGCGGCTACGGCGGCTACGGCGGCAACGGCGTCTCTTCATCAGGCAGCTCTACTATTACCAATAATGGCCGCATCAGTGGCGGCGTCGGCGGCGTCGGCTACGGCGGCAACGGCGGCACCGGCGGCATCGGCGGCAACGGCGGCAACGGCGGCTCTGGGGTGAGCGGCTCGGTATTTACGCTTAACAATACCAATACCGGTAGCATCACCGGTGGCAACGGCGGCAACGGCGGCAACGGCGGCGTCGGCGGCTTCGGCGGCGTCGGCGGCAACGGCGGCACCGGCTTTTCCTCATCGGATGGCGGCACCATCACCAACGACGGCACCATCACCGGCGGCGTCGGCGGCAACGGCGGCTACGCCGCCGACGGCGTCGGCGGCAACGGCGGCTTCGGCGGCAACGGCGGCTCTGGGGTGAGCGGCTCGGGATTTACGCTTAACAATACCAATACCGGTAGCATCACCGGTGGCAACGGCGGCACCGGTGGCTACGGCGGCAACGGCGGCGGCGACAACGGCGGCTTCGGCGGCTCTGGGGTGAGCGGCTCGGGATTTACGCTTAACAATACCAATACCGGTAGCATCACCGGCGGCGTCGGCGGCTACGGCGGCTACGCCGTCGACGGCGTCGGCGGCACCGGCGGCAACGGCGGCAACGGCGGCTCTGGGGTGAGCGGCTCGAGATTTACGCTTAACAATACCAATACCGGTAGCATCACCGGTGGCAACGGCGGCTACGGCGGCTACGGCGGCGGCGGCGTCGGCGGCAACGGCGGCAACGGCGGCTCTGGGGTGAGCGGCTCGGGATTTACGCTTAACAATACCAATACCGGTAGCATCACCGGTGGCAACGGTGGCAACGGCGGCAACGGCGGCAACGGCGGCAACGGCGGCAACGGCGGCAACGGCGGCGTCGGCGGCGTCGGCGGCGTCGGCGTCTCTTCAACGGGCGGCGCCACCATCACCAACGCGGGTAGCATTTCTGGAGGGCTGTCCTACGGCAGCGCAACCAATTACGCCGACGCCGTAGACCTTCAAGGCGGGGGCAACACCCTGATCTTAGAAAACGGCTACAGCTTCAAAGGCAATGTTGTCAGTACCAGCGGCAGCACGGCTGGCGGCGATACGTTAGAACTTGGCGGTACCACCAATGGCACATTTTCTGCCTCTCAATTGGTATCGAATGCGCCCACATCCTACAGTGGTACGCCACAATATTATGGCTTCAGTAAGTTTGAAGTCGGAGGCACCGCCACGTGGACGCTTACCGGAAACATGGCTGCCACATTTGCCAACGGCGTTCACATTGATAACGGTGCCACGCTGGTAGTGGGTGGCAATACCTCAGGTGATGAAACATTCGGTAGTAACGCCTTGTACAACAGTGGTACCTTGGCGACCACCAACTACATATTCGATGGCCCGACACCCGTCACCATCACCGCATCCAGCCTCAACCTGGGTTCAACGTCCAACCTCGACCTGGCCATCTTCGGCACCCCGGCGTCCGGCAATTATGATGATGTCTCACTGGGTAGCGGGACGGCTCAGTTGGCGGGTAAGCTTAATATTCGCTTTATCAATTATGTCCCCTCCAATGGCCAGACCTATACCGTGATTAAAACCACCGGTGCGGTCACCGGCAGCTTTGCCAGCGTTTCGTCTAATCTAAGCCACTTATCCTTCATGCAGAGTGAACTTGCTGGTTCCGGTTATCAAATTTTAATCCAATCCTCGGGCCCGCCTAAACTGTTTGCCACAACGGGTTTGAGCACCAATCAGATTCAAGTGGCCGATTATGTCAACAACCTCTCCAATCAGGGCGAAATTTCCCAAAGCATCGTCAATCCGCTGACCACGATGAGCTTTCTATCCGGCAGCCAACTCGGTGGTTATCTGGATGCACTAAGTCCGCAGGTATACGCCCAGATCACCAGCCCGGCGATCCAGAACGTCATTTTTGAAAATCTATCCGTCGATTCGCATGTGTTCGACGCCTTTCATGGCGGCGGCTGGGACACCTCCGGCCTGGCGCTACTTAAAACCAGCCAGACCGATCCATTTGCTTTGAATCTGCAATCGGCCATGCAGGAGGCCGATCATCAGGCACAAATGGAGCAATCCATGTCGGAGCTGGATGCCGCCGGCATACCTCCGCAAGCTGCATCGATGGGCACACGTTGGTCGGGCTTTGTGACGGGGCAGATCGCATTGGATTCAGCACCGCAGGGTGGCTACCCGACACAGCATTACACCACGGGCAGCATGATGGCCGGATTGGACTATCGCCTCGATCGCCACTTACTGGTGGGTGCACTGTTTAACTACGCCTATACGGGTGGCACGCTGGATAACTTGGGCAGCCGCGAGACGGCTAACAGTTACGCCCCGGGCATATTTGCCGGTTACAAACTGGGTGGTTTGCAAATAGACGGCTTGGGGCAGTACACCTTCAATGATTACAAGATTGACCGCAACATTGTATTGCCGGGTTACAACGGCACGGCTACGGGTGAACCGTTCAGCAATCAGTTTGATGTGTCGTTGATGGCGGATTATTACCTGCATCCCCTGAAAGGTGTCGATATTGGCCCATCGGGTGGATTGGGCTACACGCACATGAACGTCAGCAGCTTTACTGAAACCGGCAGTCCCTTTGCTTTGAATGTGGCGAGTCACAGCATCGATTCATTCCGAACGCTGCTGGGCTTTCAGGGGCGTTGGCATCTGAATCAGAAGCTGATGCCGCTGCCGCTGGTGGTGAGTTTTAATGGCTTTTGGCAGCATGAATACATTGGTCGCGGGGGCGCGTTGGTGGCGAGTTTCAGTCAGATTGGAGGCGGGTCGTTTTTGTACAATCAGCCCAGCCCATCGCGCAATTCTGCGATCCTGGGCCTAGGCATAGGGGGCTATCTGACCAAGAACACGTCGCTGTTTGTCAATTACCAAACGCAGATCGGCGATCATCGGCAATTTGCCCAGACCGTGATGGCGGGCGTTGCCATCGGCTTTTGAGGGTGGCGGGTACTGGGTGATACCATCGCAAACGCCAATGGCCATCGCCGCGCCGGTGCAAGCCCGGCGGCTAAAAATGCAGCCGCCCGCAATGTTTTAGCCGTGTGCCTCGTGCACGCGTGTTGATCGTGTGGATGCATACGCATGTGGAACGCTCGTCCGAATTTCGCGTCGTGCCGAACTAACCGAATCCGTGCGACGCCATTCATCTGCATCAAGCCAATAGGCGCTTGCACATCTACCAAAGGCGATTGGCGAGCAGTATTAGCAAGAGAGCAATAAAAACCCACGCCGCATAGGCATTGACCACTGCAGGCCGGTGTAACCGCGCAATAGCGAGCGAGAGCAGTGTGGCCAAACGCACCAAAGGACGCAAAAACAGCCGGTCCACAATGTACCCGTCGTCGCGGTCCTTGGTGATGGCAGTGCGAAAATGCCCCGCCACAGCCACGGCTGAATCCTCACGAATGGCAGGCGAAAAAATAGATCGGAAAATAACGCGCACCGGATTGGAAAAACCCGTCGCGCTGTAAGTCATATCCGGTGATAGCCGCCGAATGCCTCCGGCCCATTGTTCGCCGGCGGTAACTCTTTGCCGCCGCGTCAGTAATCGAACACCAAGCCAAGTTAAAAACATAATAATCGCCAGTACACCCGCCATATAAAATGTCGACATCGCGTAGACGACCGGATTAGTGCTGCCGCCGCGGTGCATGATGACCAGTCCGCGGCCGGGAATCAAACCGGCTCCAATTCGGGCACCAAGCAGCGTAAAACTCTTCTCAAAAGCGGGCGGCAGGGGATGCCGGGCCGCAGCATTATTAAAAAATGGCGGATTGAGCTCGCGCGCCGCCAGGCCATGCGTCAACGAGCTCATGGCACCATTGATGATGGGGATCATCCATGTGACGCCCAGTCCCAGTATCACGCAGGCCGCGGCCAAAATCGCCATCGATGCAGCCGCCGATCGGGCAGGCTTGCCTGCATTAGCTGCCGCATCGCTGCGTGGTGTGCCCAGAAAACTCATGGCAAAAGCCTTTACGAAGCAGGTCACGGCCAATGCAGCCGTCAGGGCGAGTCCCGCTCCGCAGAGACCAAAAATGACACGGCTGATACGTGGGGCAAAATCCTCGCTACGCAATATGGTCTGCAGAGTGAGCCATTCGCTGGCAAAACCGTTAAGCGGTGGAATAGCGGCGATGGACAGTGCTCCAACGAAGAAAAGGGCTCCGATTAATGGCATGCGTTTGATCAGGCCGCCCAGTCGGTTCAGATGCCGCGTTCCCGTGCGTTGATCCACGGCACCGGCACCCAAAAATAATAATGTTTTGTATGCGGTGTGGTTAATCATCTGGTACATCGCTACTACATAGGCGATCGCCGCAAGTGCCGCCAGATGATAGGCGGTAAATACCATTCCCATGCCGATATTGGCGGTGACTATGCCGAGATTTTCGGTGGAACTGTGGGCCAGCATTTTTTTTAAGTCATTGTCAATCGCGGCATACAAAATTCCAACCAACGCCGATAGAGCCCCGACAATCAGCACCAGCAACCCAGGCCCTGCGGAAATCGGTGGCAGGATGATCGCGTCAAAACGGACAATGCCATAGATGCCAAAATTAAGCAGACATCCCGAAAGGATGGCGGACATGTTGGCCGGGGCGACCGGATGAGCGCGGGGAAGCCATGAACTGACCGGCAAAAGGCCCGCTTTGACGGCAAAGCCGAAAAATATAATTAAAAATAGCGTCCACCGGATGGCCGGTGACGTGGAGGCAAGCGAGGTGTGCAGAGCAGAAAAGCCGATATGGCCGCCGGCTAAGGCCACCATCCAAAGCAGACCGAAAGCGGCGGTAATAATGCCGGCCTCATTCATCGCTAAAAACAGATAACCGGCCTGTCGGTGTTCGTTGAGTCGATGTTCCAGCGTGATGGGAAATGTTGCCAGCGCAGACATCAGCCGCCACGCCAACAAAAAGGTGATGACATCTCCAGCGGATAAAAGAAGAATGCAAACGCCCAACAGCAGGTGAAAAAATATATTAAACGCCCGTGGATCATAATGCCCTGCAAAACGTTCCATGTACCCATCGGAAAACATGCACGCCGGTAGAAAGCTTACCGCCAGCGCCAGCATGAAAAATGCCGATACACCGTCCACATGAAGCCGCAGTTGTCCAAGTACTGGTAGCCGCCAAAGCACAAGGGAACACGCCGCATGTGTAGCGATGACAGTAGCTGCTCCCGCGAAAAGAAGTGCCGATGCAACAGATCCAAAAATCGCCAGTATCCGGCCCGCTCGGCGGCTCGGGGCCCATGCCGACACCACCGCACCGGCTAGGCATGTCACCAGTGCGGCAGCCAGGAGTATTTCAGTTGGATTCATGACTTTTTCTCCAACGCTATGGGGGGGCATGTAATTTCGCCCACCCGCCCGGCCAGCAGCATTAAACCGTACAGGATGGCCATCGGCGGCGGTGGGCACCCCGGTACCTCCACATCGACGGGTAATGAATCAAGCACGCCACCAGATGATGTAAATCCACGATGAAACAAACAGCCGCCCAGCGCACAGCCTCCGACCGCAATGATCCATTTGGGGTTCGGCATCGCTTCGTAGGTTTTTTGCAATGCCAAATGCATATGGTGCGTCAGCGGGCCTGTCACCATCAATACATCCGCATGGCGTGGAGTCGGCGTTATAAAGAACCCCAACTTATGCATGTTGTAATAGGGCTTAGTTAACTGTTTGATCTCTTGAATCACCGCATCGCAGGCACCGGTGTCGACAAGCCGAATATGCAGCGACTTGCAAAATGGCTGTGGCATCAGATTATCCGAACGCAAGCGCCTAGCCCAGTTGTAATCGGTCTTCCATTCCATCGATGGGTTGCTGCGGGCGCACCGCATGCAATGAATGCATCGGTTCAAATTGACCTCCGCATCGGCGTTGCCCGCATGGATCGCCCCGGTGGGGCACTCTGCAGCCATCTGCTCTGCCTGCGCATGGGAGGCAAACTCGGTTACCAGCGGCCGCCCCGGCGAGGCTCCGGCAGCGGAATTCGGCTGGTGGGGAAAATGCGTTGTTTTGATGGGGGACGTTACACCCTTGATAAACCAGCTTGGCATAATTAATTCACCTCACAGAGTGAGACACAACCTTTGATCAATAAATACTACCGATCAGATTCTGCCACTGACAGACCAAAGCTGGCCATCATGATCGGAAAATCCTGGAACGCAAAATTCTCTGCCGCCAGATGAAAGCCGTGCCAGTTGATGAATGACGGGCTGGTGATATGCCACCGTTTAATCAAGCCACCCCCATCCAACTGCACAAAATGAAACGATGCCCCTTTGGGGGCTTCGACATATCCGATGGCTTCGCCAGCACCATCCGACATCGGAACAAGAATCGGGCCTTGAGGAAGGTTTCCAACCACTCGCTGAATCCAATCAGCAGCGGCAAAAATTTCAGAAAACAGCACGCGGATGCGCGCATAGCCATCGCCTTCGGTCTCGCGAGCTTCTTCAGGTGCCAGTCCGATCTTTGCCGCCGAATCGTAAAACCCATATGGGCAATAGATACGCAAATCTGTACGTGCCCCCGAAGCCCGGGCGATGGGGCCAACCAGGCCCAGTTTGTAAGCATTTGCCAGCGGCACAACGCCTACCCCCTCAAAGCGGTCTAAAAAACTGCTGGTAATTTCCAAATGGCGGCGAAGGCGCTCCGCTCGGTACGTTAGTTCATTAAGCTCTGATTGCAATGCCGCCATTTCCGACGGTGAAAAATCTCGGCTAACACCGCCCGGTAGGACAATGCCATACAGATATCGGTGCCCCGCCCATCGAGCCGAAAGACGCAGTGCATCTTCTTCCATAATGTCGATATCTGCGGACGGCACAATCATTCCAGTTGAATGGCATATGTCGGAGAGCAATGCTAAATGGTGCCGCAAACGCTCCAGTTCTGCCGCAACCAGACGGATCGCCTCCGCCCGCAACGGCACCTGAACTTGCATCGCACTTTCCACCGCCCGACAAAATGCCGTCGCATGCGCCACCGCCGATGAACCGGAAAATCGTTCCGCGACCAGAACAACATCCTCGGGCGTTTTGCCCTCGGCATGTTTTTCAATGCCCCGATATTTGAAGTGAAAGCGCGGAATCATCCGCACGACATCTTCACCGACGGTCTCAAGAAAAAACTGAGCCGATTCTGCGTAATCGGAATACACCGGCCCGATCGGCATGAGAAATGCACCCGGCGTCTGCAATATTTTTTCAGGCCGCCATTGCGGATCGACCACTTTATCCGCCAGCGGTGCCGATGCATCAAAATTCGGCAACATCGGATTGATTCCCTCCGGCCATTCTTCATGCAGAACAAAATCGCCTAATTTAGGGTGGCCGGTGAAGGTCAGACCAAATAGGTCCTCGGCATATCGCTCATGCCAGTCGACGGCGTGTACCTGATCGCTGATCGATGGCAACTCTCGGCCGCCATCAGGGATGTCCACGCCAAGTTGCAACCACGGGGCACCGTCAATGGAATAAAACCAATAGTCCAGCCGAAAGTTCACCCCATCTGTTCTCACCACCAGACTCGCGAACCGATAGGCGAAGTCCTCAACCAGTTGAGCCGTTATCTGCGGTAGGCTCTCGGTGGATACCGTGGCAATGGCAAGGTTCGCCGCTGTTGTCACCCCCGGCAGAAGACTGGCCAACATTTTCTGCGTGTCTTGTCCGGCAGCAGGAAAACGATCATTACGCGGAGTGAGATTCATGGCATCGTTCCTCCAGGCAATTGAATAGCGGCATGAATGCTGTGGATAATCGGCTCGGGGATATACCACCCGAGGAAAATAACGGGTACGGCGGCAATAACAAGGGCGATCACACACAACCGGGGTAGCGAATGTGTGGAATGGGTAGGAGGCTTGCCATCCGTCTGCTCGCCGAGCACCATTCGGAACATGTGATAGGTGATGGCGCAAAATGAAATAATCATGAACAGCGCCAGCAGCGCCCCAACCCATGGGTGTGCACTCGCCACAGTGGATTTGAGCACCGCCAGCTCACTTAAAAAAATAGCAAATGGTGGTGCACCCGCGATGGCCAAACCCGCCGCCATCAAAACACTCCCGCCGAAGCGCCAGCGGCTCAGTAGGCCCCGAATATCCGCAAGACGCAGTTGATCAGTCATTAAAAACACCATGCCGCAGGCATAAAATACCAACGGTTTCGTGACGCCATGAGCTAATATCTGCCATATGGCCCCTTCTCGTGATCGTACGGTGGCCACCGCACCCGCCGTGAGAATGATGCCGACATTTTCGATCGTGGAATAGGCAAAGAGCCGCTTGTATTCGTGAGTTTGGATGATCAGCAATGCCGCACCGCCGGCCGAGACCAATCCAAATAGCATCATCCAGTCATCAGCGTTGGAATGGGGCGTCAGGCCGACGATGCTGGAGAGTCGCAGAAGAACATACGGAATTGCCGCGCTTTCCAAAATTGAAAGCATGGCGCAGATCGGAAACGGAGCACGGCTGTAGGCATCGGGCAGCCATGCGTGGAACGGGATCAATGCCGCCTTGGCTCCAAACCCAATAAGAATCAGTAAAAATGCAATGTTTATGATGGCAGGTGACAGTCGCGGTGCCGCTGCCGCAAGTCCGGCCCATGAAAAATTGGTCGAGCCCGTCTGGGCCAGCGCCCAATACAGCATCAATATGCCTAGTACGGCAATGGCCGCCCCCAACGTCGTCATCAGGGCATATTTCCAGCCAGCTTCAAGCGCCGCCGGGTCGGCGTCAAAGCTGACCAGAAAAACGGAAAACAGGGTGGTAAGCGTCAACGCCAGCCATACCAAAGCAATTTCCTGCAGCAAGGAAATCGAGAACAGCGCTATCAAAAATAGATTAAACCATATCCAAAACTGCCTCTTGGCATGATCGTCAGCGGGGTGACGGCCCAAAGCCCCCATCGAAAAAAGGGCCGCGGTAAGGCCGCCGAAAGCCTCAATAAACACCACCAAAGCACCGAATGGGTTTGTGCCAATCCAGTTTGGAATGGCCGTTATAACCGTCACCTGCCGGATCTGAAACAGCAGCAGAATTGCCATCAGGCAACTCAGCAGTGCACCGATGCACGTCATCACGCCTGAAAATCGAATGTTACGGAATCCGACTGCCGCCAGCAGCGCCAGCAGCGGCGCGAGCCAAATAATCCATATGAGCAGGCTCATCGGCAATTAATCCTCTTGCAAGTGTGCCAGCAAACCCACTTGGGTACTGCCGGAAATATGGTGTATCCGACGGCTCAAAACACCCAGCGTCAGCACCACCATCAGCACATCAAACGCGGCCGCCAGCTCGCCGATCAGCGGAAATGACGGTGCGACCGCAATGCCCGCAAAAAAGGCACCGTTTTCGATTGCCAGCAGTCCAAGCATCTGTGGCAGTGCCTCGCGGCGGACGGTGATGGTGTAGATGGCGATGAATACCGCCGCAAAGCCGATCGGCAATTGGGCGCGAATGATCGGCACCTGGCCGTGACAGAGCGGGGCGGTGATATAATACGCCAGAACCGTCAGTAGCAGAGCAACCAGCAGCGACATGGGCACGGTAATGATTAACTGCAGTTCACGCCGGTTAATCATTGCTCGGCGGGCGGTGCGCCGCAGCAACCACGGAATCAAAATGATCTTCGCCACGATGTAAATGCCCGCTACCGCCAGCAGATCCGTACTGGCATATTTCACGGCCATGATCAGCACGCTGATGGTAAGCAGAGCCGACTGAATCATGTAGATTCGCAAACACCCCAACACTTGCGACGCAGCGATTAAACCAAAGCTGCAGAGCAGAAACAATCCGGCACAGAGCCAGATAAATTGATCAAGCCAGTTATGAACGTCCGCAGTCAACTAGCCACCGCCTTTCCGTTTAGATGCCGATCATGCGAGTTAATACCGCCGCAACAGCAATGACAAACGCCAAGCCCAAGAAGGCTGTAATGCGAAATAAACGCAATTTGGCCAGCGACGCCTCAACGGCTGCGATGATGGCCACCGCAAAAAGAATCTTGATGAAGATCAAAGGAATCGCCGCAGCAATCTGGTCGGCGGATAGTTTCGATGCCAAGCCCCAAGGTGCGACCAATACATTCATAAGAATGCACAGCAATACAAAAAATTTCATACATCCGGCCCACTTCATCAGTGCCGCACCGGCACCGGAAAACTCCAGCGATTTGGACTCATCAATCATTGCCAACTCAAAATGCCCGGATGGGTTATCCACGGGAATTTTGCCAGTTTCAGCCAAAATCAGCATAAAAAATGCGGTACAGATTAAGACGTGCGCCGGAGAAAAAAAGTTGGTGATCGGGTGCACCCATTGCTGCTGGACGATATAAGGAATGGTTGAATTGGCAACAAAGCAAACCGTAAAAAAAACGACCATAAATACCGGCTCGGCGAGAAACCCCACCATGCGCGTGCGGCTGGCACCCATGGCCCCATATGGGTTTGCGGCGTCAATGGCCGCCAAGGTAAAAAAGAACCCTCCCATCGCCAGTACAAAGCCGCCGCCGATCATGTCACCCATGAATGCAAAAAAAAGCGGAAAACTGGTGAGTACGGGAATAAGCAGCGTAACCAAAATGGGGGCCGCGAAACAAATGTAAGGGGTCACCCTGAAAATCCAACTGGATCGATCCGAAATGATTTGATCTTTATGAAATAGTTTCCAGATGTCGCGGTACGTTTGGAAAATACTCGGCCCTTTTTTGCTCGCCAACCTCTCCTTCCACCGATTGAGTATGCCAACAATCAGGGGCGAGAGAAGCATCACCACCGTCACCTGAAGCAAGTTGATGAGTACCATCATCAGCATAGAGCAGGCTCCCCGGCAGCAATAAAAATAAGCGCAGTCCGGCATTCAAAGCCGTCGCCAATTTCTCGGCATCCGCCCTGCCCGGCCCCACCAAGCAGCGGCACCAGTAAGCGGGCTGCCATGAACAGCCGACGTGGGTGTTGTGTTGACTCTGGGTGAGGCGTGGATCGTCTTCGCACGGTATCTCCCGTTCTGGAATCAAAAACCAAAGCAGTCCATGACGGCCAATATGCCGCATCAGGAGTCATTGGCTTCTTAAGCAGAAGCGGTTTATCGTGGCGAACTCCACCGCCGTCAAAATATTAACCCCCGGTATTGCGAGAGTCAACCCCGCCTTTATTTGCTGGGGGCATGGCACCAAACGCCAAGGTAAGGTGGACGGTAAGATTGGTCGATTGCCAATGGATAAGCGATGCGCGGCACCTCATAGCTTGTCCGGCGCGAATGGGATAAGTATTAAACCCACGCAAAGGTCCAGAGAACGCAGAGACGAGTTTTTAATACAAGGTGGACGAGGAACGGTGGCAAGCCGCCGAGTGAGTCTCTTTTAGCAAAGTCAAGCCGTTATATTTGAGGGATGCACGCAAACTCTATCCATGCAGCGCCCATCGCCTTTTAATTGCCGCCGCGCGGCGGCCACAGCCCGGTAATTCAATCCACTGCCGCAGTTACCCTTATTCGCGTGCCATAGCAACATATGACACCAGGTCTGCGAGTTTGATCCCATAAATCGGCAATGTCAGCTATGGGTAGCAGCCCAGCGGCATAATCCGCCATCCACCAAATTGATTGGGAAATTTGGCCGATGGACTGCTGCGGCAATGGGAACGCGGTGACACCAGAACCCAGCGGTAATTTATTGAGACCAAGCAATAGTCGTATTTGCTCAAGACAATATCACCCGCGTCGGCGGCGGCGCACGGTGTCCATGCGCGAGATGCTCAATGGTATTTTGTGCATGAATCGCATCGGCTGCTCATCGCGAGGCTTGCCTCGTGATTTTCCGCCGTGGGGAATGGTTCACTGCTACTACCGTCGTTTCCGTCGCGACGGCCGTGGAGCGCGGATTCATAATCGCCTTCGTGAGAAAACCCGTGTCGCGTCAGGCCAAAAACTCACGCCTTTCGTCGGCATTATGCGGCTGATCGATCCACAGGAGTGCGAGATGAAATGCCCAACGCCCCAGTCGAAAAAAAAGTGTCTTTACTGTCGGCAGGGCTGCGGCTATTCGAGAGGTGCATAAAATGCCCTGTGGCATCGTGTGTCATTCGACCCGCGAGAGTACGGTAGGCCTGAATCGTCTTGACAAGCAGTTTCATGGCACGCTAATATCCCATTCTGACAAAGGTGATGGAGTTCACCTGAAACGTCCCAAGTGTTTTTGGGAATGATGACTCCTGGTGGCCATCGGCCGATCGGGATGGAATGTGGCCTCGGCGGGTTAGCCGGGGTTTTTGTGTTTATGGACGTAGCAATGAAGGGGCATTGGGGGTGAAAAATACTCTCTTATTGTGGCTATCAGTAGGGGTTTTTGGCTTTTTCGGAGCCATCACCCGTTATGGAATAGCCCGGCTTTGCGGGCGGATATCGACGCTTTTCCCGTTTGGCACGTTTATTATCAATATCACCGGATGCCTGCTGCTGGGGTGGTTTCTCACTTATGCCCAACCGCGGTTAAGTATTCCGGACCCGATTCGCATTGGCTTTGCAGTGGGGTTTGTCGGTGCGTACACAACCTTTTCCACCTACATGGTTGAATCGGACAAAATGCTCAGCGACGGGGCTTCAATCCGCGGCATGTTTTATATCCTGGGAAGCGTGATGCTGGGCCTTCTGGCGGTGAGAGTTGGCATTATCATTGGGCATCGGATGAGTTAATGAATCCATTCATTAAGCTGCCGAAGGAGGCCGCCATGGTTGGGGAAAAAGTATTACTTCGCATTTACATGCGCAGTTCAGATATGTATCATCTTGCACCGGCCTACGAGCGCGTGGTACAGCAGGCTGAAAAGCACAAGCTTGCCGGCGTAACCGTGTTGCGCGGCATTATGGGTTTTGGTGCTCGGGGTTTTATCAGCCCTTCTCCGATGAGATTGGTAGGTGATGCACCCGTGATTCTGGAATGTGTCGACGACGGCGCGAAGCTATTGATATTTTTGCGCGATATGACGGAAAAAATACTCCATCATGGTTTTGCCACCATGGAACGGGCAGCCGTTGCCATGTACCGCCCCCGCGAGCATGCAACGGCAGGCCAGGCCAGACTTATGGGGCAGATTAAGCCGCTGAGCACCCTGCCCGCACTTGAAGGAGAATTGCCCATGCTTACGAATTTTGATGGCGTATTGCTGCGTATTTTTATTGGTGACTCCGACCGGCATGAGCGAAAGCCGCTCCATGAGGCTCTGTTGCAAAAAGCGCGTGAATTGGGTTTAAGCGGTGCCACCGTCTTGCAGGGATCGATGGGCTTTGGCGCCCACAGCGTGGTGCACAGCGACAAAATCCTTGCCATGTCATCAGACCTGCCCATCGTGATTGAACTGGTCGATACCCGCGAAAAAATTGAACGCCTGCTCCCGCATATCGATCAAATGGTGACCGAGGGATTGATCACCATGGAAGATGTGAAGGTTATTGCGTATCGGCATGGTGCAGATGCTGGTCAGAAAAAGTGACAGTCCGGTCCGCAATGGTTGCCGCGAGCGGCGGATTGAAAAGGGTCTGATCAGATTGCCGTTTAAAATCTTCCCAGATTATGGTAAAGCTGCACGTAAGTTGGCATTAGGAAATTTCGGTCTTTGAACTCAGTTACAATCCCGCTGATGCGCAGTATGGCCCGCGAATGCTGCTGCAGGCCCAGTGCTCGCATCTCGGCAAGTTTGGCGGATGGCAGAATGATGATTGGCGGATCGGGCGCACGGCGGCCGTCGGATAAAAAGACAAACACCCACTGCCCCAGAACCGGGTCGTACTGCAGGTGGCCCATGCGATTCCAGATATAGGTGCCCTCAGCCAGGGCCGGGGCCGTTGCGTCATTCGGAGCATTCATGTTTTGCAGCGGCAACCGAACGCGAGCGGCCGGATGGATAGTAATATGTTCCGACGCCGGCGCACTGATGGAATGGCTTAGCAGCTTTTTCAAGATGGCGGCGGCATTTTCTTTGCTTGCCCGGCGGCGACTGATTTTCTCCATCTCGACGCCAACATGCATGCCAAATTGCCGCGGTTGGTAGATGTTGGGTGCGAGCATTAAGTAAGATTTGCCGTTGTAAAGGTGTACCCGCCCGCTAACCACCAGTTCCCGGTGGGTTTTGGCCAAAGCCAGTAATTTTTCCAACGTCAGGTTGGGCATTGCCAGCAGTGTGGGGCCGGGAGTCGGATTCTGCGGCTTGAGAGCCACGTAAAATGCACCTTTTTGATGAGGCTGCACTTTTATTACCACGCGATTTAATAGCTGATTATTGCGATAAGCGGGAGATTTTGCTGCCGGTTTCCGTTTTGTTTGTTGAGGCGCAGCAGCATCGCTTTGGTGACTGCCGCTTACGACCGGCGTCTTTGCTGCACCATGCGCCATCAACGGCGCTGATGCATACAAAGCCATCGCGAAAACTGCCAGAATCAGCGGCCGGGTAATACTGCGATGCATGGGGAGAGTCTCCACTTCGTTGTTCATCAGACACATCATACTGCCGCTGTAATTTTGATGCGATACACTATACTCCGATCTTGCTGACGCCATGGTGCGGCATATAAATGTGGCTTGATTTGGGACGATGAAGCAAAGATACCCCAATTTTTTAGCTGATTGCAAGGCCCCTTTGACACGTTGGGCAATGCCGATTGCGGCGGCATTGGTTGGGCTTCTGGCGGGCTGTACTCAATACCACTCCAAGCCGCTGAATTTGCAATCTACTTTGGAGGCGTTCGGTCAGCACAATTTCAGCAGCCCGGCCACACGCGATTATGTCCGTCGATACGGCGGCCCGGTGCCCAAAAACTTTCCGCGTCAATGGACTCTCAATGAATTAAGTGTGATTGCCTGGCACTGGAGCCCCACCATTGCCCAGTTGCAGGCCCGTATGCAGGAACAAAAAGGTGTGGTGATGCAGGCGGGGCTTTTGCCCAATCCACGCCTGTCGCTACAGCCGCGCTATGCGGTCAAAACGCTCGGCAACCCCTGGACGCTGGGATTTTCCTTTGATATCCCCATTGAAACGGCCGGCAAAATGCAGGATAAGGTTCGTCAGGCCAAGGCGATCCTGGCGGCGCGCGGCTGGGATATCCTTCAGGCAGCGTGGCAGATACGTATTGCGTTACGACGGCGGTTGATTCGTTGGCAATATGCCCGGAAAGTTGCCGTACTCAAGCAAAACTTGGCGCATATTGATGGTGCGATGGCCAAATTGATTTCCGCTCGCTTTGCCGGAGGGGCGATTGCCCGCACGCAACTGATCAGAATTCGCCTAGAACACCAGCGGGCCAAGATTGCCGCCATGCAGGCGGTCGCCGCCGAGGCCACCGCCGCCGCCCGAATTGCCGCCGTGCTTAACGTGCGCCCGCACCAGCTGCGCCAGATAGATCCGCAGCTTGCCCAACTCAGCTTTATTCCTGCCCCGCACCGGCTGAAACTTCGGGACAATCTGCAGTTGGCAATGGCCAACCGCCTTGATGTTTACGCGCTGATTTACCGGTACGAGGCCGCAGAGCAAAATTTGAAGTATCAAATCGCGCTGCAATATCCCAATGTACATCTGGGACCGGGTTACCAATTTAACAGGGGTACGGATCGATATTCATTCGGTGTCAGTGTGGCGCTGCCGATATTTGACCGCAATCAGGGGAACATAGCCGCCGCCATAGCCCGCCGAAACTTGATTGCCGATCGGCTTACCGCCCTTCAAACTCATGTGATAACCTCCTTGCAGACGGATATGACCATGTATCGCGCCGCGTACCACCGCTGGCAACTGTGGCGGTCGCTGGCGCACAGGCAGGCGGCGGCCGAGGCACTGGAGCGGGCCCGATTTATTCAAGGTGCCGTATCCAGAATTGCCTGGCTGGACGAGCGGCTGCTTTTGCAGACCGATCTGATTTACACGGCGGCAGCACGCCAGCAGGCTGAACTGGCCCTGACTCTTATTGAAAATGACCTTCAAATTCCCGTTTCAACCGATCGATCACTGGTGGTCACTGGCGTTCCATTGCCGCACCCGGCACCCGGCCATCGGCATGGAAAGAAGAATGGATAGCATGTCATGAAAAACTATTTACCTGCATTAATGCCGACTTTATCGCCTTTGTTTACGTTTGCCGCTGCAGCCGGCATCGCGGCCGGCCACGCCCTGGCCTCGCCAGCCGCTGATATCCATCTCACCGCCCGGCAGCAGGCGCGGCTGCAATTGTCCGTGCAAAAGGCCGGATTAGTCATTAAAAAAAACTATACGGCGTTTCCGGCAGTGGTGGCGTCCGACCCAGGGGGTATTTTTGTGGTATCGGCACCCATTGATGGCAAACTGCAGGCCATCCGGGGGCAGCGATTTCCGCAACTGCTCTCCCATGTCAAGGCCAATTCGCCACTGGTACAGGTCATGCCTGCTCTGAGTGCCAGCGAACTGGCCACCTTAAAGTTGCTGCTGGTTAAAACGCAGGCCAACCTGACGGCAGCCCGGCTGGCCGCCGCCACCGCACAGGCCGAACTTAAACGCGATCAAACGCTGTACGACAGCAATCAGGCCGTCAGCCTGCAGACGCTGGAAAATGCCCAGGCAGCCCTGGCACAGGCATTATCGCTTTACCGCAGCGACAGGGTCATTGCAGCCGCCGTGGCCGCCTGGTTGCACGGCGGCAAACACACTGCAGGAATTCCCTTGATGGCCCCACACACGGGAAGATTGATCAAAATATTCGCCCAGCCGGGGCAGAATATCCTCGCGGGACAGAAACTATATAAAATATGGGATACCCGTCGCCTGATGGTCAAAATTTATCTGCCGTTGAATTATAATCTTCCATCCCATTTTCAATTGACCACCACTGTGCATGGCCACCGCATGCTACTGCCGCTGGTGGGCATCGCCGGCCATGCATCGCCCCTGACCGGTGGGGCCGTCATGGTGGCCAAACTCTATGGTGTACGGCGCCTTCGGCCTGGTATGCCCAAGACCGTCTGGCTTAGTTCTGAACTGCAACATCCGGAACACGGATATTTCGTTCCGCAGCGGGCCATCGTATGGTGGGGCGGCGCCCGATGGATTTTTGCCAAAGTATCCGCCATCGCGTTTGCGCCGGTGCGGTTGGTGAATTCAAGCCCGGTTCCGGGTGGCCGCTTTGTACCTGCGTTACCTCGTAATGTCCGCTTGATGGTTGTGCGGGGCGCGCAATATCTGCTTTCGATCGAGCAATCCTACAGCCTGAAAAAATCGGGTTGATGAGTGGGTGCTGCGCGTTTAATTGTTTGAAGAAAGGTCGCTTTTAATGTTCCAGCGTATTATCAAGCTGGCCTTATCTCACCGCGTCCTGGTAATGGTTTTCGCCTTGGGCATCATCATCCTGGGGGTGATGAGTCTGCAAAGCGCCCGGTACGATGTTTACCCCGCGTTTATTCAGCCGCAATTAAAGATCAAAACGCTTGCCCCCGGCTATTCCGCATCGCAGGTGGAAAAACTGGTCACCGCCCCGATTGAACGCACATTGTCCGGCGGCGTCGGGGCTGTGCAGATACAGTCCAACAGCCTGCAGGGCATATCGGTTGTAAAAGTATTATTTCCGGGCAATTCAAACATCTATCGCGATCAGCAAATGGTGTCGGCTCGCCTCGCAGCCGTCGCTGGTGAACTTCCGCCGGGTGTACATGCGCCGGTGTTGCGGCCGCTCTCTGCATCCATCCGCTGGGTGGCGGTGGCGGCGATTACGGGCAAAGGTATTTCGCAGCGACACTTGCGCACGGTGGCGGTGTGGCAGATCAAACCGGCGCTGCTGGGTGTGCCGGGCGTTGCCCAAGTGGCCGTCTTCGGTGGCCAATCAAAGGAGTATCAGTTTCGGCTCCGTCCGCGCCGATTGATAGCTCTTCATTTATCGCTGAGTCAGGTTTTGCGGGCGGCACGCGGCGCAACGGCTATCGCCGGCGAGGGCTTCATCGACACACCCAATCAACGTCTTGATATCCGTGTTCATGGGCAGGCCCGCACGCTGAGACAATTTGCACAATCGGTCATTGCTACCCGTCACGGAGCACCCATCACACTCGGGGCCGTATCAACCGCTGTTGCGGGGCATGCACCGATCATAGGCCAGTGTCATTTTGACGGCCATCCTGCCGTGCTGATGATGGTTGGCATTACCTATGGTGCCAATTTGTTGACCACCAGTCGGCAGGTGCAACACATACTGGCTGCCTTTAGGGTCAGCTTGGCCAAAGTGCATATTCATCTGCATCCGAAAATATTAGATTCAGCGCAAATGGTCCATCTGGCCATGCACAATTTGCTTCATTCCCTCCTGATCGGTGCCATATTGGTGGCAATCGTTTTGCTTCTTTTTTTGGGGCATTGGCGTACCGCGGTCATTTCCTGTGTGGCAATCCCGATTTCGTTTTGCGCTGCGATTATTATTTTGGTACATTTCGGCGAGACCATCAACATCATGACACTTGGTGGCTTAGCTATCGCCATCGGTGAGGTGGTGGATGATGCGGTTATTGATGTCGAAAACGTCACGCGCCGACTTCGTCTCAATCGTGCGGTAAATCCGCCGCTTCCCGCATGGCGCGTCGTGCTCAACGCATCACTTGAAATCCGCACTTCGGTGGTTTACGCCACCATCGCGGTCGTGCTGGTCTTTATTCCTGTCTACTCGCTTGGGGGCATCGCCGGTCGTTTTTTCCAGCCCATGGCGCTGGCTTACATGGCCGCCGTCGGCTCATCACTGGTGGTCGCACTGACACTTACGCCCGTTCTTTCGTGGATGCTTCTCGGCACACCCAAGGTCGGCAATCAGGATGCCCGCGTTGCCCGGGGCATCAAGGCTGCCTATTCAGCCATACTTCGGCCATTGCTTCGCCTGCCGATTCTAGCCGTCGGGGCGGTGGCTATTTCCATCCTCGCTGCGGGACTGCTGGCCATACGCCTCAAACCGGAATTTTTGCCCCGCCTCAACGAGCAAAACTATGTGGTGCACCTGGCCCTTACCAGCGGATCATCCTTTGCGCAATCCATGGCTATCGGCGATGCGGTCACGCGCCGCTTGCTTAAATTTCCGGCGGTGCGGCAGGTGGAGCAGCGCAGCGGCCGAGCCGATTACGGCGGTGATGTATTAGGCCCGCAATACAGCGAATTTATGATCAAAATTAAAAGCCTATCCCCGCATCAGGCTCTGATATTCCGTCACCAGATGCAGCACTTGGTAAAAGAATTCCCCGGCGTGCTGATGTCGTTCAACAGCACCTTGACTGAACGCATTAATGAAACCCTCTCCGGCAGCGGTGCACCGGTTGTTTTGCGTGTGGTCGGTGCCGACCTCACGCATATTCAGCAGGCCACAACCTTGCTGGTTCGCGCGCTGCGAAAAGTCCCCGGTGCCGGTACCGTGATTCCGCAAACCCCTTGGTTTGCCCCGCGCATCACCATCCGTTTGCACCGCGGCCGCCTCGCTCAATGGGGGCTTACGCCCCGTGCCGCCATGGATATTATTCCCATGGCCAGCGACGGGCTAATCGTTGGCCATATTTATCACTCGGTGCGAATCCGCCGCGTTGTACTTCGCTTGCCTGGCATATATCGGCATTCCGTCGCGGCCCTTAAACGCATGCCCATACCGACACCTGATGGATACATACGTCTTGGCGCAATTGCCCGTATTCGCCAAACGGTTGGGTTCTACCGCATTTCCGATTTTGATTCCCAGCGGGCGCAAATGATTAATATCCACCTGCATCACACCACTGCCGGTGCATTTGTCGCCGCCGCCAAAGCCGCCATCCGCCGATTGAAACTTCCGTCTGGCATCCACCTGCAATTTGCCGGTTCGGCTGCCGCTCAGCAAAAAGCGATGTCCCAATTGCTTGGTCGCAGTTTGCTGGTGATCCTTTTGATCGTCGTCATCCTCAATATCCCTTTTGGTTCATGGCCGGCGACACTGTTGTTGCTGGTCAACTTGCCGCTGGCGTTTCTCGGCGGACTTATTGCGATCAAACTCACCGGTCATCGTATGTCGCTGGGGGCGTTGGTGGGGTTGATAACGCTTATGGGCATCACCATGAGAAATGGCATCATGCTGCTTTGCCATTATCGACATTTGGTTCAGGTGGAGGGTCGTTCATGGAACCGCGATACCGCGCTGGAAGGTGCGGTGGACCGCATCCCCGCCATCCTGATGACCGCACTTATTGCCATAGCCGGACTCCTGCCGCTGGCGCTTGGTGCCGGATCGCCGGGACAGGAAATTGAAGGGCCGCTGGCCATTGTGGTCGTGGGGGGTGTCATCACTTCCACTTTGCTTAATCTGTTCATTGTGCCGATCTTGGCCGCCCGCTTCTGCCACTTTGCACCGGCCGACAATCCCAACTTGCCGGATTCAATCTCAGCACCCGCAGCGTGATGTGATGGACCATCGGAGATCAGGTCGCTGGCAGCGGGTTTCGCCAAAGCATCGGTTGGATGTATTGCATTTCATCCACGCGCTGGGGTGCGATAAGCGTCAGGAAAAGCCACATGTGATGCAAATTCCGGATTAAGCAATATCTTCCTGCCCTCAGATTTAATCACCCCTTCTGTAAGCGTAAAGCAGTCGGCACCATCGCGCAGTATTGCTTCCGCGAGAGAAGATGCGACGGCCTCGGTTATGCCGTAGAGATTTCTGTGCCGCAACTGCAGGTAGTGGTGTTGTTTGGAGGCGTATTCGTGTTTCACCTCAATCGACAGCCGATCTATATGCGCTGATTCAATTCTTAAATAGTGCGTGGTAGTAGGCTTGCGTGATAGCACCACATGTAAAATGCCAGTCAAGCGTGCGTCGGCTGCGTCGGCAACCTGGTAAACGGAAAGGCCGCCACTGTCCTCAGGACGCGGGATCAGATCTTTCGATGCTTGCTGAATAATATCGACCGTGATCTGCTGTGCTGACAAAGCTGGCCACCGGCTTGCCCTCACTGATCTGATAAGCCAGCACATCTCGCGATGCTACTCCCCGGTAATATCTCGCAGGGCTTCTTCCGCCAGTGTTTTAAGTGCGGAGTGTTTCTCGTTAAGCAAGTATTCCTTCAGAAGATTGCGGGCCTCTATGGCCGGAATCGCCTTTGCCGCGCTAATCGCTTTCTCTCGCACATCACAGGAAGGTGACTCCAGGCCGCCGCGAACCACCTTTACCGCCTCGGCCTCAAACGCCGTCTCTGCCGGATCCATCCAAGCTAACGCTTGGAGCAAGGCACACTGATGCTCCTCGCTGGATTTAATCTTAAGCCACTTGATAATCTCTGGAATGCCCGGTGCCCCAATCTCGCTTAAAACAGTGGCCACGCGTGAAAGAATTTCCAAGTCCGTTTCGTCTGCGGTTCGGCGGATCAGCCATTCCGCCCCGCGTCCTCCGATGGCCCGCCACTTTTCGGATTCCGCAAGTACCCCACGAGCCGAGGCATATGGGCCGTCCCATTGCTCTATCGCTCTGAAAAGAAATTCTGGATTTGGGGTGTTGTGCGCCGCCGTATCATCCTGAGTCTTCTCAATCTTTGGAAGAGCTGCGGTGGGATCAACGCATACTGGCACGGTACACCTCCTTAACGTTATTGTAGGGCATCTAGAACCCGATGCAATAAATTCTTGGCCTGATTTTGCGCAGCGGCTGCGTATTCAATCAGCAAAGGCCCTATAAAAAACTCCTCGACGGCGGGTTTCGCTTTCATGCCAGCACCCGGGCGCAGAGGGTGCCAGGCTGTGTAGCTCAGAAAGATTGAACCATCCTTTCGCTGCGACGGCTCAACGACGACGGTTTCATGGCAGTCATTATCTTTGCATGAATAACTGAAACTTGTATGGGCCCCGTCAGGAGGCGTCAGGCCGATTCCGGCGTCTTTCATGCACCGCGAAAGGCGTGCGTGCGGGCCCCGCTCCAGCCGGGCGGCGTGGTGGAAGAAGAACGTCAATGTGCAGCCTTGAACAGGCGTATGCGGAAGCTTTTCATCGAAAACGCGCCTGGCCAGCGATAGTGGTTGGTCCATATTTTCAACGTTCGCGCTGGCGATTGACCACATGCCAGGTTTGCATTGAATCTCGGCACCAACCAATGAAAAAGAAGCCACCAGCGGACCCGCCGTTGGCCGGCCCGCGATCGCGCCCTTGTATTCTTCCTCTGTGATCAGCCCCACTAAGTGGTACCAAGCCGGGTGGTGAATGCTGGGGTTCAGGTACCCGTGAATCTGCAGTTGCCATCCCTCATCACTGGTGAGCAAAAGGTTTGATCCTGCATTGCTCAAAATTTCGCTCCTTAGTGCGGCCTTGCCCAGCGACTTATTGACCGGCGCAAACCCCGGCAACCGTGCGAAGTATAACGGCGCGTACCGGTTTTGAAAAAGGCGTAATCTATCAGCCAGGTAACTGGCGCTGTTGCTGTGCTTCAGGTGCCGCGGCCCTGCCACCTGATGGCTGGATAGCAAGCGGAAAGCCGGGCGCAACATCAGAGGAAGTGCAAATTCGTTGGTGGCCTTGGGAGGCGGAACACCATTTGGTATTCTCCATCACCCGGTCGGCGACGCGCAAAACCGGTACCATAACCAGCTTCCCAGGCCGCTTGGCGGCGGACGCCGGCCGAAAGCTAAACCTTAGTTGCGGAAGGAGCCTCTTTTGCTTTCAACCATCCTTATCATCGCGGCGGTTCTGATTTGCGCCGTTGTGGTCATTGCATTTGTTGAATTCAAAGCCGCTGCGATTCAAAGAGATTCGCTTGATCGCATCGACAGCCAGGAAAAAGCCGCCAGCGATATGTTTGCTTCCTGGCGTGAAAGCATGGCTGCGGAACTGCATCGGCAAAGTGCGGCCGCCGGTGCCGATTTATCGCAGACTCGCACCGAGTTGACGGCCTCTATTAATTCCCTGCGCGATATGCATTCCCAGGCGCTGGCAACTCTCACCCAGACCACGCGCGATGCAATTCAATATGCAGCCGCTTTGCAGCAGCAGACGGGTGATCAATTACGCCAGAGCATCGATGGAAAATTCAGTCAGATTCAGTCGCTGCTTACCACTGAGCTTGATGCAATACGCAAAACCGTCGACGAAAAACTGCAGTCTACCCTGGAGCGCCGCATTGGCGAGTCATTCAAAACCGTCAGCGAGCAATTGCAGGCGGTGCAGAAAGGCCTGGGCGAGATGATCTCCGTGGCGGAAAGTGCCCGCGATCTGAAAAATGTGTTTATGAATATTAAATCGCGCGGCGGCCTGGGTGAATTGCAGCTTGAGGCCGTGCTTCAAAACATGCTTTCCCCCGAGCAATTCCGCATGCAATACGCCGTTAATGGTGGCCGTGAAAAAGTGGATGCCGTCATATGCCTGCCCGGAGCGGAAAGCGGCGCGCTTATCATGTTGCCAATTGATGCCAAGTTTCCAATTGCCGATGCACAGCGTCTTTTTTCCGCGCAAGAATCGGGCGACGCGGAGGCGATCAAAGCCGCCCGCACCGGTTTGGAAAACCTCATCCGCCGCGAGGCTAAAAGCATTTCTGAAAAGTATATTCGTCCGCCTGAAACCACCGACTTCGCCATTATGTTTTTACCATCTGAGGCACTTTTCGCCGAAGCGGTCAGGTCGCCCGATCTGCTTGACGATTGTCATCGCCGCCACAAGGTGATGATTGCCGGCCCGGCTAGTTTGTGGGCGGTTTTAAGTTCACTCCGCATGGGTTTTCGCACACTGGCCATACAGACACGCGCCGCCGAGGTGCAACATCGCCTTGAAATCGTCCGCAATGAGTTTGGTAAATTTCGCAGCTTGCTTGAAAAAATCAGCAAGCACATTGACTCCGCCCGCGATACCCTGCAATCGGCTGAAAAACAGAATCGTCAATTGGAGCGATCATTGGATATCCAAGCAACCGACCCCGACGCCTTACTGCCGCCACAATGATGCGGCACGCTGCCCGGGGAAATAATCGCCAAATATAAGCCTGCCGCACACTTTACTTTGTCCGCATCAACGGTGAAACTCTTATCTGTATGAATCAATCACCTACACCTGCTGCTGAATCTTCTCCGGTTAGCCCCGTGCCCAGCCTGCGAACACATATCGGCAAGCTGGAAATGGCCAATCCCGTTATGACCGCATCGGGCACCTGCGGCTACGCCGACGAATATGCCGACTTCGCCCCGCTTTCCAAGTTGGGCGCGTTTGTAACCAAGTCGGTCAGCCGCCAACCGCGTAAAGGTAATGAAAGCTATCGCATCGTCGAAACACGGGCTGGCATGCTTAACGCCATCGGTTTGGCCAACATCGGGTTGGAACGTTTCGTCCTTGAAAAGGTGCCACGGCTGGCGGCGATGAATGTTCCCGCGATTGTTAATGTTCCGGGCTGGTCCATTGAAGATTATGTCGACGTGGCGTCTTATCTGGATGATCGGGTGCCAGTGGTGCGCGGCATTGAACTTAACGTCAGTTGCCCCAACGTAAAAAATGGCCTTAGTTTTGGCACCGACGCGGCTCGCCTTGCAGAACTTGTTGCGGCCGTTCGTAAACGTGTCAAGCGCACGGTCTTGATTGTGAAGCTCTCGCCCAATGTGGCCGATATCGCAATCACTGCGCAGGCGGCTGTGGATGCCGGCGCAGATGCACTCTCGTTGGTCAATACATTTACAGCCATGGCCATTGATATTGAATCGCAAATGCCCGTGCTGGCCAATGAAACGGGCGGATTAAGCGGGCCAGCCATCAAACCGATCGCGGTGTTCATGGTCAACCGAGTGTATCGGCAGGTAGCCGCCAGGCATCAGATTCCCATCATCGCCATGGGGGGCATTCAAACATGGCAGGACGCGGCTGAATTCATCTTGGCTGGTGCATCCGCCGTAGCGGTGGGCACGGCACTCTTCATCAATCCGGCGGTACATGTGGATATTTGCCATGGGCTTTCGGCTTACATGGCCAGAAAGGGTATCACGCAGATTTCGGATCTGGTGGGGCGGTGCGGAAATCCAGCGACGCCGAATTAAGGCAATACCGCAGGCCCGTCGGCCGTGGGCCATCTTCAAAAACATGCCCCAGATGGCCGCCGCACCGCGCACAACGTATTTCAGTACGCACCATGCCGTGGCTGTCATCCATTATTTCTTTAATGTGATCGGGATGGTAGGGTTGATAGAAACTTGGCCAGCCTGTGCCCGATTCAAATTTGGTGACCGAATCAAACAGGGGCAAATCGCATAGGCGGCACACATACACACCTGCATGTTTATGGTTCAGCAGGCCCCCGCAGAATGGCCGCTCCGTCCCTTGGAATAAGATAACTTCGCGCTCCTCCGGGGTAAGCTTTTGCGCCAGTTTTTCAATCTGCGCGTTTGACAGCGGTGTCAAATCATAGGGCGACGAGGAAACGGTCATGAGGGTGCTCCTATTTCAATAGTGCAGGGTACATCTGGCGCAAAAGTTCCACCTTCGGCATCGCCACGCAGGCAATGTATGGTTGATCCGGGTTCTCTTGCGCGTAATTGTGGTGATACGCCTCGGCTGGAAAAAATTCGGTAAGTGGCTCAAGAGTGGTGGCCAGCGGCTGGGAAAACAAACCCGATTGCTTCAACTGTGTCATATATGCCGCCGCAATTTCTTTTTGCGGTTCATCGCGGTAAAAAATGGCTGACCGATACTGCGGGCCGATGTCGTTACCCTGGCCGTCGGCCTGCGTCGGATCATGCGCCACCGAAAAGAATACCTTCAGCAGCTTGCCCAAGGTTGTGTCCTGCGAATCAAATTCAATCTTGACCGCCTCGGCATGCCGCGTACGCCCGGTGCAGACAGTTTTATAGTTGGCTTTATCCACGGTGTCGCCCGCATAACCGGGTGTTACAGCGTGCACGCCGCGCAGCAAGCGGTAAACCGCCTCTACGCACCAAAAGCATCCACCGGCCAGCACAACACTGTCGGTACCCGGTTTTACCTGAGTATCTTTTGCCGCGTCAGGAAAAGCTGATTTGAATTTCTGCATCGTCATATCCATATCTATACGTAAAGGTAACCACCGCTGGATATTAACAAGAGTAAAAACTTTTGCGAGCATGCTGTTGACCATAATTCCACGCTCAATGGTACTTTGCAGAGAGGATGTGTGGCGAGATTACCGGCGACTGACACGGCCGTCCGCTGTCCAACGGCGTGGGCTTATCAGAAATTGCCCGAAGCGAATATCTGCACCGTTGTGCGTGCCCGCCTGCATTGTGAAAGTGGTTCCGTTGCAGTTCATTGGTTAGCGGGCAATACCTGGTCGCTATGAAACGCGGTGACGCCAGGATGTTTCAATTTCTTCCAGTGTGCGGCCTTTGGTTTCAGGCAGTATGAAGACGACAAACAAAAAGCTGATCAGCGAGCAGATGGAATACAGGAAGTAGGTGACGGTAAGGCCAGCATGCGCCTGAAGCCAGGGGAATGTTTGTGCCACCACAAAAATGGCGGCCCAGAGTGTAAGCACCCCCACCGACGCCGCCCGCCCGCGGATGCGGGCGGGGAATATCTCAGAAATAATAATCCACGGCATCGGGCCCATGGCCATGGCAAATGCGGCAATAAACACCAGCACGCTCACCAGCAGAATGGTTACCTGCGTGTGGTTAAATTGCGGCACGATATGGATATGTGCGTGCATTTTGATGGCCAGTTGATGGAAGGCCGCGGCAGATAGTCCTCCCTGCCAGGTAATGTGATGGTGCACCTTAAATTCAGCCACGCGCGGAGCAATTTTGAAAATCAGCCCCACCGAAGCCAGCGATACCACCTGAATGGCGGTACCGATGGCCAGCAGCAATTTTCGACCGGCTCTATCAACAAACGCCACGGCGATGAAGGTAAAAAGCAGATTGACCATACCCACCAGCGCTGTGGCACCGAAGGCATTGTTGGTTTGCATGCCGGCATCGGCAAATACCCGCGGAGCGTAATAAATAATTGAATTAATACCACTGAACTGCGAAAACACAGCCAGAAAAAGGGCAATGATCAGCGGCAGGCGATACTGCGGCTTGAAGAGTTCAGAAAACTGACCCTCCTCCTCGCTCGCAACGGTTTTAACGGCCTGAATTTCTTTCTCGGCCTGCTGCGACCCAAATAGGCGCTGCAGGATGGTGCGAGCTTGGTCCTCGTGGTTGTTTACGATCAGCCAGCGCGGGCTTTCCTTAATGCCAAGCAGCATGAGAAGGAAAAGCAATGCGGGCAATACTTCCGACCCCAGCATCACCCGCCAGCCGATGCGCAAATTCCAGTCGGAGCTTTGATGAAGGGCAGCCGCCGCAGTTGCATGACTCATGGTAGCCAGATTGTGGGCGTGAACAGCGTTGCCATGCACCACAATGCCGTAGTTAACCCAGTAAACCAGGGCGATGCCAACGACAATGCCCAATTGGAAAAGTGATCCAAGGCGGCCGCGATGCCTTTCGGGCGAGATTTCAGCGATGTACACGGGTGCGACCATGGATGATGCACCAATGGCAAACCCGCCAAGGATGCGGGCCAGTACCAATTCCCACACCTGCTGTGGAATGGCAGAAAGCACACCAGAGAGCGCAAAAAGCACGGCGCAAACCAGCAGCACCGATTTACGGCCAAAGCTGTCGGCCAATTTACCAGCAAATAGCGCGCCAGCGATGGCCCCCAGATCCAGACACGCAATTACGAAACCGATTCCACCGGACGACAGATGGAAATAAGTCTGCAGGTAACTTTGAATGCCCGAGGCCACGCCCGTGTCATAGCCGAATAACAACCCGGCCAGGGCCGCGGTCATTACGGCCACCACGATGGCCATCATGGAACCTGTACTACTGGTGTAGTTTTCATCCATAGGTTTTACTCCGCCTCAGGTATACTGACCCATTCCGAATCAGCCACTGATCATTTTCAACCAGCCCGCTGAAGTAACCCCCCAAATCGCTCCCAGCAGCACCACAAAGAAAGGCGTGGTGTAACCGTGGTTCAGTCCCAGCACCTGCTGATGATCCGTCAACGGAAAGACCACCAGCAATTGCACCAGAACCGGCAAAAGCCCGAAAACCAGCCCGCGTTTTAAAACACTGCCTGACATTAAAGGCAGACAAAAAAACGCCCCAAAAATGCCGCCCCAAACAACTTGGGCATAGGCGGCATCCCGACCCGGCACGGGTTGCCAATGGCACCCGAGATCCGCAAAAATGCCGAAGCGGCCCATTACCCAGGCGATCATCAACGCCACCACCGCACCGATAACCCCGGACGCAAAGGTCACCGATAACTGCCCGGGCACGCTGCCAGATCCTGACGACGCCATCGTTTTCGCCCCCGGAAACGCCAACCTTTTGCCAACGGGCCTCCACGGGCCATAGCTACCCTTAGATGCGAATCGAACGAATCAACTCTCGCACATGCTCTACGGAGGCGTCAAAGAGCGCCCTTTCTGTGGCGGTCAGCTTAACTTCAATAATTTGTTCCACGCCACGGCTGCCCAGTTTGGCGGGCACGCCGACGAAATATCCACCCACGCCGTATTCTTTATCGCAAAGGGCGGCGCACGGCAAAATGCGTTTTTTATCTCGGATGATCGCCTCAGCCATCTGGACCACGGCCGATGACGGGGCATAATAAGCTGAACCCGTTTTCAGCAGGCCCACAATTTCAGCCCCGCCGTTGCGAGTGCGTTTGACGATGGCATCAATTTTGTCGGCGGGCATTAATTCCGGCAGCGGTATGCCGCCCACGCTGGTGTAACGCGGCAGCGGTACCATGTCATCACCATGGCCACCCATTAACAGGGCCTGAATATCCTCAACGCTGACGTTCAACTCGGCGGCGATAAATGAGCGGTAGCGGGCGGTATCAAGCACCCCAGCCATGCCGATAACGCGGTGGGCTGGAAAGCCGCTTACTTTGTGCGCTACATAGACCATGGCGTCAAGCGGGTTCGACACGACAATTAATATCGCATCGGGTGAGGTGCGGGCCACCTGCTCGGTGACGGCTTTGACGATTTCAGTGTTTTTGACCAGCAGATCATCCCGGCTCATACCGGGCTTGCGCGCCAACCCGGCGGTAATGACGACAATGTCGCTGCCGGCAGATGCCTCGTAGCCCGTCGTGCCAGTCAGATGTACGTCAAATCCTTCGATTGGCGCGGCCTGCGAAAGATCAAGCGATTTACCTTGGGGTACGCCATCCAATGCGGGTATATCAACCAGCACGACGTCAGCCAGTTCCTTGGCCGCCGCCCAGTGGGCGGTGGTGGCCCCGACATTTCCTGCACCAACAATCGTTAACTTGGCCCGCTTCATCATGTGCTTCTAACTCCTGAAACCAACTCGCGCCTCACTGGCCACCGATTAAAGACATTGTTTTAAGCGAGGTGAGAGGTAACTGCAAATGCCGAAGCATCGGCATGGTCCAACGGCCCGATGACGGGCTGATCCGATGGCACGAACTCAGGCGACTGCAACCATTTGCTGCAGTTCACGCAGTGAATGCCAACCATGCAGGGCAAAAAAGTACTCGCGGTCGCCCAGCACGGCCTGCTGCCGCTGGTGCAATCGGGCATCGGCGATGGCACGGTCAATTTGATCCATCATTGGAGAAAATTCATGGCACCTGGCGTTGATGGCGTGCAGGCGGGCGAAATTTTCGCGAGCCTTTGCCCGGGCGGCCATATCTGCCGGCGGCGATCGGCGAGCCAGCGCGGTAATAAGTCGGCTTCTTTCCGCCAGCAAATCAGCAACGGCCACTGGGGGGGTGACATTCTGATATATCAATTGAGGATTGTGCTTCAGATGGTGCCGCCGCTGTATTAGTTCCGGTATGGACGTTGCATGCGATTCGCTTTTTTGCCCGGCGGGGAGCAACCAGCCGGCCGACGCACATTGATATCCACCAATCGGCAATCCGATTTGATTCGCGATCTGGTCGGTCATTTCATCGTACATGGCCCCGCCAATGCCATGAATAAACAAATCTGATAAAAAAGTGCGGACATACAGGGTAAGCGTCAGGGCGCGGGGACGGATGCAAAGTTCTCGCGCAGCTAGGATCCCTCCCAATGCATCCGCGGCCGCCAACGGATCATCTCCAAGCGGAGGTACGCCGACCGGTGGCTGACCAGGTACGATGATGGCCTGACCATCGGCCTGGATAGTCAAGCGCTCGCGCGGCGTACCGGGGCGGTAAATCCAGAATGGCAGCTCGATAAGTTCCGTAGAAACGGCCAATGGAGGCACGGGGCGCGCAGGTGATTTAATATGGTGCTGCCGGCGGTAATCGGTGATGGCCTGGTTATAAATGGCTGCCCATTGAGCAGCATTGGAAATCCACGTGATGACAAAAGCCAACCACGCACTGTTGCCACATAATTCGCCGCTGCGCACATGCCGCACGTTAATACCCAATTCGCGCTCAAACGCGGCTCGGGCGGTGGCCAGCCAGGGGACGTAATCCGGGGCCACGGACAGTTGCAACTTACTGATAAAATTTTGCAGGGCATCGATGGGGATCACACCGCTTTCATTCGCAGACTTTAATAACCCCGCGCTCCATGAGGCGGCGGCCTCTCGGCCTGGAGCAGGCAATCCATCGGCGGCGATCGAATTGGCGTAATCCCAGGTATGCCATGATTTAGACCAATTGCCGACAGCATCTTTCTGCGGCAGCGCCAGGCCGAGATGATCGACCGTATCATGATCGACCAAAATATCCACAGCGGTGCCGCCGGTTTTTTTTGCCAATGTGTCGGCCAGCAAAACTTTGGCCCACACGCCGGCATGATAAAACTCCACCTGATGGCCGGTGATGATCCATGGGCGTGCGGCAGTGTCGTTATCGTCTGAAACCGATGCTGGGCTGTGCAAGGTGTGCCGCGGTATCGCCGCACCCGCCACATCTGTTGCGGGCGGCTTTATGCGGTCGGAATGCCGCAGCAGATTTGCCAAGCCTCTTTGCGCGCTATCGGCTATGGCACGCCAATGGCCATCAAGTCGCCCGTCTGGCTGTGGCCGCGAACGCAGATACCCGATGGCATCTGCAACTGGAGGTTCTATCAGGATTTCAGCGTGGCGACGCGGAATAAAAACAAAGCCGCTTCGAGGACGAAAGACGCGGTGAGGCGGCAGAGTATCGGCGGTGCGGTCAGTCATTATGGAATTATGATCCTGCAAGCGCCGAGATCATTCAACAAGCTGCGGCCATGGCTCGGCACGGAGCCGTCTGATTGAGCGTGTTAAAAAACACATTCAGATAGTGCCGCAGGCGCAAATCCGGGTTATCCAGTTGCCCGCCGAAGTGGCGGTTGGGGTCGTTGTAAATCAGGTCGACAGGTAACTCCTGAACGGCCAAGCCGGCACGGGCACAAAGTACCCAAAACTGCATGGGGAATGCGTAGCCTGGCTCGGTAAGTTTCAGCCGGCGCACCGCCTGAACGCGGTGCGCCTTATACCCGCAAAAAGTATCCGTTAATTCCAGCCCTAAATTACGATTCACCACATCGGTAAGCAGCATATTGATGCGGCGACGATCCGCCGGCGGCAGATCATGGATAGGCGATGCGTTCATATATCGCGAACCGCTGATGATATCGGCGTCGTCGGCGGCGATGGCGGCAAAAAAATCGTCCAGCCGGGCGGGTTCGTGCTGCTCGTCGCAGTCCATGGTAATCACCCATTGATAATTGCGATGGGCGGCCCAATTAAACGCATCAATCAGGCTGGCCCCATAACCTCGATTGCGGTCGTGCCGTAGGGAGGCAACATCCCTGTGCTGCGCTGAAATTTCAGCAGTGGCGTCGGTGGAGCCATCATCCACCACCAATATGTCAGCCCCTCGGCGCACAACGGAGCGAATTTCGCGCAGCACCTTGGCTAAGTGCTTTTCTTCATTAAACACCGGGACTGCAATAAGTATGGGTGTCATCTGCACAACCTCTTCGCCGCTTGGAACATTAGGATAGCTGAGCCGCCATGTCAAGACGCGTCATTTGGCAAAGGCTCCATGGCGCGGATGGCAGAAATTATCGCGCCAACCTATTGAGGACATGCACCGGATGGACTCTGCAGGCCAGTTGCCGCGAGGTGGGCGATTTGCCAGGAGCCGTCGGAGCGTCCCCGGCCAGCGTCCCCGGCCAGCGTCCCCGGTCAGCATCCCTGATCGGTTACCCTTGATGTTCTTTGCGCTTACGCTTGCTCCAGCCGACCGCGTACGGGTGTCTGAAGGCAAATGCCAAGGCCCTGGCGCGCCGAGAAAACTGGGACGACTCATACCATTGTCCACCGGCACGGGCAGACCATCGCAAGGCCTGCCTGCATCAACACGGGCCATGCACCTTGGCCCACCAAACCATGCAACGTTCATGTTGTCTTAACACCCAGCGTCTACTATCCTACTGTTATTCTGTGTAGGAAGCGTTGTTGGCTGATTAATGGAGTGCATATCGTGAAACAGAAAGTGATGTCAGGCGTAGGTTTGCTCCTGGTGGTCGGGCTTATGTTCCTGGCGGGCTGCGCAGAGCCGGTCACCCCAACCACTCCGGCCTCCCGCGATTACATGTCCGCCCGGGTGAAGGGAGCCATTTCTGATTTTGTCGCGGCCAAACCGAGCATTAAAAAAATGCTTGCCTCCGCGTATGGCTATGCAGTGCTGCCGTCAATTGGTTCGGGCGCGCTAGTGATTGGCGGATCCGAGGGACGCGGCGAAGTTTTTGAACATGGCCGCATGATTGGTTACTGCAAGATGAGCAGTGCGTCGATTGGGGCGCAAATTGGCGGCCAAAGCTTCAGCGAATTGATTCTGTTTCAAAACGCGGCCACCATGGCGGCATTTAAGGAAGGCGAGACCACCTTTGACGCCCGGGCGTCTGCCGTGGTGGCTGCCAGCGGCAGCGGAACGGCGGCCAACTATGTGCGCGGTGTGCTGGTGTATGTGCTTCCGCTGCAGGGTTTTATGGCTCAGGCAGCGATCGGCGGCCAGCACTTTACATTTGCTCCCCTGCTGAGTAACTAAGCCATTGGCATTCTGGATGACATTTATCCGACCGCATCGACCGGCAACGGCGGCATCGAACTGCCCATAAGGCCGCGGCAGGATTGGACTCAAGGTGCACCTGCTTGCGATGCCATGGTGCCTTTGGGCCGATGCAACGCAATTACCGTGCATCACTCCGGTTTTCCGGATGGATTTACGGCGACGGCGGTGGAAGATGTCATCACAAATCTTCAGATGATTGCAAGTTTTCACACCGATGTGCCGCCCAAAGGCCGTGGGTGGGCGGATATCGGCTATCACTTTGCCGTGGACCCTGCCGGGCGGGTGTGGGAACTGCGCAGTATCCAATTTCAGGGTGCGCATGTTAAGAACCACAACGCAGCGAACATCGGCGTAGTATGTCTGGGCAATTTTGACCTTCACCCCGTGCCCGATGCGCAATTGGCTGCGTTGCGACAGTTGATCCACGACCTTCAAAAACAATATGGAGGTCTGCGTGTTTGTGGTCACTGCGAATTGGCCGACGATGCCACCAGTTGCCCGGGCGCGAATTTACGAGCCTGTCTTGACAATCTTAAAGCCTGACTTGGACGAACTTCGAGGCCTTGCGCACCAGCAACCGTGGTGAGTGCCGATGGATGGCACCGCGCCGAGGAGATGACTTCGCATAGGCCCGCTGCGGTAATTATGCTGGCAATCCGGGCAGTTGATCAGACGTATGCAGGGCCAGCTTAAAACCACCGACCGGCGGCGGCTGATGGCTCGCGGGTTTTTAATTGCTGAACGTGGCGTGAAAGCAGGTTTGCATCCTGCACAAGGGCGTAATAACGCCCCTGCAGGAAGTCGCAGTCGGCGGTGAGAACGGCGTTGGACTGCGCTTCGGTTTCAACCCCCTCTGCAATCACCTGCATCTGCATTCGATGCGCCAACGCAACAAACGCCGTAAACAATTCCATTTCTCGAGCTGACCGCAATTGTCCGATGGCTGCGAGATCCACCTTCACACGGTTTAATGGCAAACGATAAATCGCCGGCAGCGTAGGGTAACCGCCGCTGGTATTATCCATTACCATCGCGACGCCGATCTTCCGCAGCAAATTCATCGTATCCATGCCGGCGGGCACCGAGAGAAGATCATCGGTAATTTCAAGTTCAATGTCCGACCCCTTGAGGCTGTATTTATGGAGCGTATCGGCAATCACATCGGGCAACTTCGAATCCAGGCACTCGCTGGCAGAGATGTTGATTGAAACCGTGGGAGACCAGCCCTGCTTTTTCCAAGCCGGAAGTTCTCGAAGCGCGTGGTCAATGATTGTGGGAGTGAAGCCTTTGAGCAAATCCGATCGCTGCGCCAGGGGAAGCCAATCGCCGGGTGCCATAACGCCCAACTCTGGATGCCGCCATCGAACCAGGGCTTCAACAGCAACTGGAGTGTGAGTTTTAGCATCGAAGATCGGCTGAAACATGCAGAATAACTGGTCCTCGCGCACGGCAAAATGAAGGTCCTTGGCCATTTGCTGCTGCCGTGCTACCTGGGCGGTCACCGCTTCAGTATGGTAGGCGTAACCACCCCCCTGACGTTTGGCACGGTACATGGCCTGATCAGCGGCGTCGATCAACTCTGCCGCAGACTGACCATTGGGAGGAAATATGGCTATGCCGATGCTGAGACCGGCGGATAATGATGTTCCATTCACATTCAGCGCATCGTTCAGACATGCTACAAGACGGCGTGCAAGCTCGGCCGCAGCCGCGTCGTCAGGCAGGTCGGGCATGAAGATGGCAAATTCGTCACCGCCGACACGTGCTGGCATATCTTCCGAGCGGATCACGGCTGAAAAACGCCGGGTAATCTGCCGGAGCACCTCATCGCCGACGGCATGGCCGAAGCGGTCATTAATAATTTTAAATCGGTCCAGGTCAAGAAAAAGGATGCCCGCGTGACGGCCAGCACGCACAGCCTGGGCGAGGCCGCGATCTACCGCATCAATAAACAGGGCACGGTTGGCCCAACCGGTAAGCGGGTCGCGCTGCAATTCAATGGCCAGATTTTTTGCGGCGTAGCGCTGCGATGCCGCCTGCGCCAGAATGCGGATAAGAAAGGCCGCCAGAGTGATCAGGAGCATCAATGCAAAAACAATTCCCCACCGGCGTGCATCGGAAATTGCTTTCACCGCTTTATCCTGCAGAGCTGCCGCGGCGCGACGCAGTTGCACATTAATGGTGCTGATTTCCATTAATAATTCGTGCGTGCGTCGACGGGTGTCGGATGCATGGCTATCAATGGTCGGATGGGCAATGGCGTGGATCAGGTCAGCGGCGCGATCAACGTGAAAAGCCAATGCCGCGGGAAGATTGGCCGATGGCACCGATGCCAGACCACGACGCAGCACGGTCACCGCATTCAACACCACCCGACTGCGGGGAGGATAACTGGCCAGCGGGGTCTGCGTCAGCAGCAAGGCGGCCCCCTGCAGACGGCTGATGGCTCGCATCTGATTACTGATCAGGCTTTGCCTTGCCAGGGCGACCTCCAAGTAGCGTGCCACCTGCACAGCCGAGGCAGACAGCGCAGATAGCAAGAAAATAAGGGTAATCAATCCCCAGCGGGCGCGACTGCGCCTTTGTGCCGGTGAAATGTTTCGTCTCGCCTCCATAGCCGCCTCCGTGGCAAGAGGTTGCCGCATTCCGATCAAAATGCACCGGGCATGCAACAACCCTACCTCCAATTGTACGTTTATCAGTCTGGGGAAGGGTAAAAAAATGCCAATTTAAGCACTTTTTGCACCTGGGCCGCCGCCGATAACACTTCAACGGTATTGCACAGAGACAGGGTTCCCGCCCGGCCTCTCTTATTGAGCGGTTAATACGGACTGCTGCCGATGCTCGGCAAGCTCCATCAGTTTTGCATGGGTGCCGATATCCGCCGAGGTATTCTGCGGATTGCGCTGTGTCCACGTACCCTGCATCGAAAGGTCCCACGCCTGCCGGTAGTCGGATAACATAATCTGCAGGATTTCTTCAATACGGCGGGCGAGTGCAGGCGTTTCTACCGGCGTGGCCGCCTCTACGCGGTGGGAAAGATTGCGGCTCATCCAGTCGGCGGATCCCATAAACACTTTTGGCTGCCCGTCATTGAGAAACCAGAAGATACGTGAATGTTCCAGAAACCGCCCGATAATGCTGCAAACGCGGATGCGATCACTTAGCCCCTCCACACCGGGCCTTAGGCAGCAGAATCCCCGTACGATAAGGTCAATATCAACGCCCGCCTGGCTGGCGCGGTACAATGCCTCAATCACTTCGGTATCTTCAAGGGCGTTCATCTTGGCGATGATTCGTGCTGGCCGGTTGTTTTTCGCGTGCTGAATTTCATGATCAATCAATTCTAAAAAGCGCCGCCGCATATTAACCGGCGCTACCAGCAGTTTACGATAATCCACCTTCAGCGATCGGCCGGTGAGATACGCAAACAGATCAACCACATCGGAACAGATATCCTCGCGACAGGTGAAAAGCCCCAAATCGGTATACAACTGTGCGGTGCGGCTGTTGTAGTTGCCCGTGGAAATGTGGGCGTAGGATCGCAGACCGTCATCTTCCTGCCGGACAATGAGTGCAATTTTGGTGTGCGTTTTAAGCCCCAGGATACCATAGACCACGTGGACGCCGGCGCTCTCAAGGGCCTGTGCCCATTGGATATTGCTTTCTTCATCAAACCGGGCTTTAAGTTCCACCAGGGCAGCCACCTGTTTGCCTGATTCGGCCGCACGGGCCAGCGCTGCAACGAACGGAGAATCACCACTGGTGCGATAAAGCGTCATTTTAATCGCCAGCACTCTGGGATCATCGACCGCAGAGAGGATAAACCGCTCCACGGAACTGTTAAAACCTTCATAAGGGTGGTGTACCAGTACATCACCCTGGCGGACGATGGCAAATATATTCGCATCCTGGTCCGCCAATGGCGGCATGCAAACCGGTTTCCAGGGAGGAAGTTTTAAATCCGGGCGCGGCAAGCTCGCCAACTGCATCAAATCTGAAACACCCAGCGGATCGGGAACCTCGAAAAGTTCCTGCCCGGTAACCTCCAGCCCGTCGATCAGATACTGCCGCATCTCCGCCGACATGTCAGTGGAGACTTCCACCCGGACGGTTTCGGCAAATCGTCTGGCCCGCAATTGCTCCTGCACCTCTTCGAGCAGGTCTTCGGCATCGTCGGCGTCCATTGCCACGATGGCATTGCGGGTGACACGAAACCGGCATGTTTCGTGGATCCGCATGCCAGGAAACAGCAGGCCCAGCTGGCTTTCAATAAGGCTCTCAAGCGGAACAAAAATGGCGTGGCCGTTATTGTCGATTTGATACCATCGCGAAAAAAGTCGCGGCACTTTGACGCGGGCAAACAGGGGATCAATTTGGCCAGGTTGAGAAAGCAGCACGCCAACCGACAAACTTAAATTGCTGATAAACGGAAATGGATGCCCCGGATCCACAGCCAGCGGGGTAAGCACGGGATAGACATATTGCCGAAAATATTCTGCTGCCTTTTGTGAATGCTCCTTCGAAAGCTCGCTGGCTTCCTGAATAATGATGCCATGCTGGTGTAACAGGGGTTTGATCTGCTCTCGCCATGTCTGATCCTGCAATTGCAGCAGTTCATCAACTCGGCGGCGTATGGCTTCATATTGCCGGCGATGGGTAAGCCCGTCCACGCCAGTCTCTGCAGGCCGCAATGTGGCCTGATGCTTAAGGCCAGCCATACGCTTCATGAAGAATTCATCGTTGTTGCTGGCAAAGATGGCCAAAAATTTCAGTCTTTCCAGCAGCGGATTCCGTTCGTCAGTTGCCTCATGAAGAACGCGATAATTAAAATCCAGCCAACTCAAATCCCGGTTGAAAAAACGGGTAGGGATTTCTGGTGACTGGGTGTTGACGTGCAAAACTGCGGAATTCAGCTCAACTTTGGTCATATAACCCTGCAACACTGCGATGCTTTCGCCGATGTCCCTGCGACAAAACCTAATCCACCGTGCTTCGCCATCAGGTACCCCTAAGCCCCGACCGATGCCGCCCGCATGTCCCCCCCAAACAAGGCTAACACGAGTTTATCTGCTTTGTCCAATGATTTTGTTAGCGCCCGACGGGAGGTGCCGCATATGAGGATATGGTGAACAATGTGCAAAGTTCATGTTTGCGATTGCTGAAGCCCGACTATAATACATCGCTGTCGGTGACACCTTTTGGTGCTAGCGGAGGATTGTGCTCATGCCCCACAAGATGCAGGATACGCATGGCGTATCTCACAAACGCTTTTCCCTGCCGCAATTTATCCATCCAGAACCGGAATCAGCAGCCATCACCGAATATGAAAAAAAGGAAAAGTGCGGCGTCTTTGGTGTTATCGGGCCGACCGATGCCGTGGAGCGCTGCTACTACGGGCTCTATGCCTTGCAGCACCGCGGGCAGGAATCGGCCGGAATCGCCGCGACCGATGGCCAAACCATATCCGCCCACACCGGCCTTGGATTGGTGGCCGACGTGTTCAGTAAATCGGTACTCAAAGAGCTGACCGGTACGGGTGCCATTGGGCATGTGCGTTATTCCACGGCAGGCTCCAACCGCAAATGCAACGCCCAGCCCATCCTGGAGGAATATATCGATGGGCAGGTAGCCGTTGCCCACAATGGCAATCTGATCAACGCATCCTTATTGCGGGCAGAATACCAAAAATTTGGCCATATCTTCTATTCCACCAGCGACACTGAAATTGTCATCCATATGCTGGCCAAACCGACGCACCAGGATAAACCCGACCCGCTGGGCCACGTTCTGAATCATTTGCAGGGGGCGTTCAGTTTTGTTTTTTTGTTTCGTGATCGGCTGGAGGCAGCCCGTGATCCGTGGGGATTTCGCCCTCTGGTCATCGGAAAAACTCGCGACGGTTATTACTGCGTGGCATCGGAAACGTGCGCCCTATCCAGCATTCAGGCGTCGTTTATTCGTGAAGTGGAGCCTGGTGAAATCATTACCATCGACATCACCGGCACCAGACTTACCAGCCGCTATTTTACGTCCTCGCGGTCACAGCCGGCCCACTGCGCGTTTGAACATGTCTATTTCGCCAGTCCCTCCAGCCATCTCTTTGGCGATACGGTGGTAAGCGTGCGGCAGAAAATGGGCCGCCGACTGGCAATTGAAAGCCCGGTGGATGCCGATATTGTCATTCCGATTCCCGACAGCGGCAGGTCGGCTGCGCTGGGTTACAGCAAACAAAGCGGCGTACCGTTTGAAGAGGGCATTGTGCCGAATCGGTACGTGGGGCGATCGTTTATCCAACCATCGCAGGCGATGCGCGATCTGGCTGTGCAGATGAAGCTGATAGTAATACCGGAAGTGGTAAGGGGCAAACGCGTTATTGTGGTGGAAGATTCAATCGTGCGGGGCACCACCACGCGAGGCAAGATATTGGCCCTGCGGCGGGCTGGAGCAAAGGAAATCCATATGCGCGTCAGTTGTCCGCCGATCAGGCACCCCTGCTTCTTCGGTATTGATTTTCCAACACCAACTGAACTGATAGCCAATGGCCGCACGGTGGAACAGATACGCGAATTTATTGAAGTTGATTCACTGGCCTATCTGTCGCTGGAGGGGATGCTGGGCGCATTGGGCCAGCCGGCCAATCATTACTGCACGGCGTGCTGGTCAGGCAAATACCCAATCCCGGTGGACAGTTCCGTAAGTAAATTTGGGCTGGAACGTCATCAGTTAAAGATATTTGAATAATACCGCAAACCCATTGGTTTTACCTATCAAACTGCGGAAGCCGCCAGATACTTTTGGCCTGTTCCGCCATCCACCGCTGCCGCCGATGAATATTTTCCAAATTCCACGGCTCGTATTCCTCCGTGACGCTTCGCGTGATGGCAAATTCGCTATTTACATATGCCGCTCGCTTGGTGGCGTAATCGGCATTGGCAATTTGTCTGTTCGTTGATGCCTCCAGCAACGTCATATTGCCAAGCAAATCAGCGGCATCATCCATGTCGACGTCTGAAAATCCGTCCCATCGGGTTTCCGGGTTCTGCGGCAGAACATGTTCCAGATTGTAGCGGCCGCTGGCGGCGTCATGATCACGCCCTGTAACGTGCCGCTCGATTTCAAAAAGGATGTATCTGACCACCTGGGCATTCCTTGATGGATCGGTCTTAAAATGCTTTTCTTCAAACGCGGCCACAAACTGTTTATCCGGGATGTAGACGTCCGCCAGGGCGCGGATAATTTGCGGTGCACTAACCAGCTCCCCATTACTGACCCTTTGCGCTACCTGGTTGTAGATTCGCTCCTGATCATTGGTGGCGAGACCGCAAATAACGTTATACCGAAATGAGATAATGACACAGGCTCGCAGGATGTCGACCAATTGCCCAGCCCGGGCGTTACCATCAGCACCTGTGTCGAATGATCTGCCGGACGCCAACAGCAGAGGCCACGGTTGACGCACATAGAACATCTTCAGCAGGCGTACCAATTTTGCCTGATCGCGATTCCAATAACCATCTTCCGGGTTGGGCAATGCGCAGTAAAGGTCCACATCGGCTTCCATGCTGCGAACCAGTTCAAAGACCGCACTTCGGTCGCGAGTGCTGTCGCGAATGACCTTAAATAGTTCCGACTCGCGCGCGATTTTACTTCTGCTGTTCCAGTGGACACGCAAAAAATTGGGGAAATCTTCGCTGCCCAATTTGCCAACCATTTGCTCCCAACGGCGTTCCAATGCATCAATGTCGGACTCGTGGGCCGTCACTCCGGCAACTATTGAAAACAGATGGTTTTTCAGCAAATCCGTCGGCGAAAGCCGTACCCCGCGTGAGTTGAGGGTTTCAAACACACGGAAGGCATTAAGCTCGTCATTGACCGTCACAACGGTAAAAAACAACCGGTCGGAAAGATCATCAATAAATTTCGCTAATTTCTCACCATTGCGATCCTTGCCATAGGTATCCCGCACCTTTTTGGCGAACCACTCGAAGGCCTTACGCAGCAGATGTTCAGAGGGGCGGAGTTTGCGCTGCGGCAACTTATCCAGTGGCACCAGCTTATCCTGGTAAAAGCTGTTGTTGTTTCGGTTCAAGGTCAGCTTTGGGCGGGCGACAAGCGTTACGGGGTCTAAAAAGCCGATGTAAATATTACGAAGCTGCTCCACTCGACGTTTATTTTCATCGGCCGCAACGCCATCATCCGCTAGTTCGCCAAGGACCTTAATGACCGCCAACGCCAAAATGCTAAGGGTCGTGAGCCGCTGCTGACCATCGATCACCGTCAGCGATTTGGCATTGCCGCCCTGCAAAACCAGATAGCCCATGTAATGGCTTGCGTCTGCGTCGGGAGAAAGCACCTCCTGAATATCGATCCAGAGATCATCCCATTGGTCCTGTTTCCAACTGTAATCGCGCTGAAACCGAGGAACAACATAGGTTGTGCCATTGCCGAACAGTTGTCGCCAGGTCTGATTGGTGGTGTTGAAATTCATTCCGCAATTTCCTGAATGTCTTTTGCGGGCGGACTAAGGTGCCCCGTCGTCGCTGGCATTCTAACCGATGCCGGCCGTTCCATATGCCGGGGTCATGCTGGCTGCAGAGCGCATCCACAGGCGGTCGTCGTTACACCAGCACCTTTTTGGCCATGCGTTCCAGCACTCGCAGCGGCGATTTTTCCGGGTCGCGCATGGCACCAACGGGAAGCAGATAGGTTTGCTCCAGCAGATACTGGCCTGCGTCAACGGCGTGCAGCACCTCGTCGGTAAAACAGAGCCACGTGCATTGGTCCGGAAAGCTGAAGGCGCTCTGCAAAGCGGTTTTTTGATATTGATCATCCATCTTCCCCTGATCATGAAGTTGCAGCATGTAATGATCGTAAAGGGTGCGTGGTTTGCGCGTCACACGCAAAAGATATTGCAAGCCAAGCGAACCGGGAAATGGAGGCTTGAGCCGCGGGAAGAACTTTTGAGCAAAACTTGCAAACGGCTCGCCGATGCGCCAGTCGCGCCCTTTGCCGTGCGGATTCACATTGCAAAACACCCGGATGATCCGCTTACCCTGCACCGGTCGGGCTGGAAATTGATCCGGATGCAGCCGCGTATCGTCTTTGGTCACCTTCGCCGCCCGGCCTTTAATTTCCACCGGGCGATAACTCGTGCGGCCTCGAATAAGCGCCGGCTTGTATCGCGGAAATAAATTATTCAGCAGTGCTGTGGTCGAATCCGCGTACCGCTGCAGCAGGCTGGCTAGGGCGGCCTTATCTGCAGATTCACCCTCCATCCCCTGTATCCTACCGGTGGCTGAATCATAGCTGATGTTTTTGGCCGCACCGTTGCTCCACGATGGTGTAAGAAATTTTTTTTCCTCATCATGAAATTGAAAGGCCAGTTGCGGTAAAAACACCACCTTGCCCGATTCCATCGCCTCTGTGGCTAATTCCTGATGGGAAGAATCCAAGGCTTGATTCCAATCGGTGAGGGGTAATTCAAACAGTCGTTCCATATGCGCATCCTTTCAGTGGTAGCAAAATTCTAGCGGCAAGTCGCCAAGTGACAAATTCATTGCGGCGGATATAGTTGAATAAATGAATACCTCCATCCCATTGGCGTTTGCCAGCAACGGTTTTACACGCTATTCCCTGCTACGAGCGATAGCAGAAATTGGCGCACTGGGCTATGAGGGAATTGAGATACTGGCTGATGCACCGCATTGGTACCCCAGAAAACCAGGCCGCGAGGTGGCAGCCATTGTGCGGGCTTTGGAAGCGGCGCAACTTCGGGTATCAAATGTCAATGCCAATTGCACATTTGGTTATTGGAAAAACCCTCCTCCCGAGCCATTTTTTGAGCCATCGCTTGTATCGCCCAAGGCCACACTTCGGCGTGATCGCATCGCATTGATCAGCCACACACTGGAATTTGCCCATTTGATCGGGGCCAGAAACATCAGCATCACCAGCGGAAAGCCGCTGCCGGAAATGCCCCCCGAAAAAGCGCTCAGCCAGCTTGTGGAATCGCTTAAACCGATCATCGCCAAGGCAGAGCGTCTGGGTGTTGATGTCGGCCTTGAATGTGAGCCGCTGCTGCTTGTGGAATGGGCACATGAATTGCATGCGCTGATTGACCGCGTTGGCAGCCAGCGGCTGGGTGCCAATCTGGACTTGGGTCACAGCATCGTGCTGGGTGAAAAACCATCGCAGGTGCTGCGATTGCTGCGTGGACGGATATGGAATTGTCATCTGGAAGATTTGCCCGGCCGGAAGCATTACCATCTCATACCTGGCGAGGGGACGGTGGATTTTGCCGCCATCGCACGGGCCATGCATCGCACAGGCTACAACCGCTTTGCCACCGTAGAACTTTACACCCACACCGCCCAACCAGTGGAAGCCGCCCGGAAAAGCCTGGCCTTTTTGCGCCGCATTTTTTGATAACCGATGGCATGACATGCCGATGGACGCGGATTGCTGCCCGTATGACGGAGCCAGTACTGAGCGCAATCGCCGCAGAGCAGCAGCGACCCGCCTAAGATCATCGCTGTGCTGGCTACCGGGCGAAGCAACCCCCACACAGCAGAGCGGAGCGCTCCAATAACGGAATCCCCGCAACGCCGTTCCTCCGCATAAATATTAATAAGTTATTACACGCCACATGGCACCGGGCTTGCCCGGTGTGCGATGCCGGGACCAGGCCGCGATACGCAGTTGATCCCACCCCGCAGATGCCCTTGGGCAGGCATTCAACCACAACGGCACAACGGCCACAACGCGAAAACCGGCGTGTCGCCACGAGTGGGGTCCTTTGCCGGCGGATTTATCCCCCGCGACTCCGGCATTGGGCGCCGGCATCCACCGCTTCGTTCGCTGGCTGGAAACTGCCCCCTGTGGTAGCTTACTCAAGCGTGCAGCGGCCCCCACCATTGAGATACTATCAAAAGTTGTGGACGGGAGAAAAGAGGTGGCGTAGCCTAAAGGTTGATTTGGATGTTCTTTTTTAGGAGTACGCCACCATGGGTAAGAATATGGCCGAAACGTTGAAATTTCCAAGTGTAGGATGCAGCGACGTTCTGACGGAAATGCTGCGTGCCGGTGCCCAACGGGGCATTATGCGGCTTAGTGACTCGGAATTAATCCAAGACGTTACCGCGGGCATTCAAGCCGAAAATGGAGTGAAAAAAAACGCCCCCTGATCTGCTCCATCCACAACATTTGACGGTAGCCCGTGAGGATTGTGGTCATCTGGGGTATCAACCAACCCGGGTAAACGATCCCGCGCGTCCATGGGTCCTGGATGAAGGTATCAGTTCCAGCCGTCGCCTGCGGGTAACCGCTTATTTAATTACCTTTTCTCCAATATTGGTACGATGCACAATCGCCAGCAGATTGGGCAGCACAATAAGCGTCAGCGGCAATTGTGCCAGCAGACCTGCGATGATGGCAATTGCCAGCGGCTGCTGCATCTGCGATCCCTGCCCCAGTCCCAGCGCCAGCGGCGCGAGCGCAAGAATGGCGGCCAGTGTGGTCATGGCAATGGGACGCATGCGGTTTTGGCCCGCCCTTATAAATCGCGTAATCAGCGAACTCTCGGGCGGCATGTCATGAAATTCGGAATAATAAAAGATCGCAACTTCGGTTACGATGCCAACGACCATCGTCATCCCCATCATGGACGACACATTAAGCTCGGTGTGGGTCATAAAAAGCCCGATGCACACGCATGCAAGTGCCAGCAGCGGGATGGAAAGCATGGCGGCGGCCACGCGAAAATGCTCATACATGAACAGCAGTAATAAAAATACCAGGATAACGGCCGCTATCATAACAACCACCAAGCCTCGGAAGGCAATTTGCTGTTGCCGATACAACCCGCCGAGACGGTAATAAACGCCGTGCGGAATAAGCCCAGGCTGGTTCAACACGCGTTTGACGGCAGCCACGGTGGAACCCATATCGCGGCCACTGATGCGGGCGGTAACCGCCAGCATGCGCTTAAGATTATCGCGCATGATTTCCTGCTGGCCGGTTTGCAGTTGAAGCGTTGCGACGATTTTCAGCGGGACCAGGTGGCCATCGGGTGCGGGCAGCAAAATATTACGAATTTCCTTAACGGTGTGCCGAAAGCGGCGTGGCACCCATACCCGCACGCCCACCAGCCGCGGTCCGTGCTGAATGTAAGTGCTTACCCGTCCGGTGAGGTATTCACGCACCAGCGTGGTGATCTGTCCAGCACTAAGCCCCTGCAGGGCGGCCTTGACAGGATTGACATGAATTTCAATCGCGTTGCCCGCCAGACGGATGCCGGATCGTACCTCAACTACCCCGCGAACGGTTTTAATTGCAGCGGTAATGTGGCGAGCCGTGCGGTCAAGCACCGAGGGGTGATCGGAGTAAATTTTAATCTCGATCGGCTGAGGGACGGCAGTCAGATCGCCGATGAGGTCCTGCATCATTTGATCGGTATCGATCTTCAGGCCGGGCACCCTTTCATGCACTCTGCGGCGGACGTCTGACATGATCTGCTCAATGGGTGGCCGGGGAAACGGCTTGAGGCGGATGAAATAATCGCCGGTGTAAGGTTCGGTCAGGCCGCCGCCAAGCTGCAAGCCTGTGCGTCGCGAATAGGTGTCCACCCACCGGTTGGCAAGTAGAATTTTTTCCACCTCATCAAGCATGTGATTGGTCTGGGTAAGCGAAGTGCCCGGCGGGGCGACATAATTGAGGATAAAGCCCCCTTCATCCATACGAGGCATAAATCCACTGCCCACGTGTGACCAGGCCAGATAGCCGCCGGCCAGTATGGGAACGATCACCAGCAGTACCAGCAATGGTGATCGGAGCATGGGGCGCATAATTGCCTCATATATGCGGTGCGCCAGGTGCGTAAACCCGCCCCCCTGGCCGGGATGAGCATCACGGCTTGAAAGCATGCGAGCCGCCAGCACCGGCACACCCAGCCACGCCGTAAAAAAGGATATGAATAAGGCCGCCGCCATCGTAAGAGACAGCGCCTTGAAAAACGCCCCCGTGATGCCGGAAAGAAACGCCAGCGGCGTGAAGATAATAATGGTTGACGCTGACGAACCGGCCAGCGGGCGGGTGAATTCGCGTGTGGCGTTGATGATGCTCTGCTGGTGCTCGTGCGGCGCATCGTGTATGCGGCGGACGATATGCTCCACCATCACAATGGCATCATCAATAATAAGCCCCACGGCTGCGGCCATACCGCCAAGTGTCATGACGTTAAAGCTCATGTGCAGCAGATCCAGCAGCAGGATCGTGGAGGCAAGCACGGCCGGCACCATAATGGCGGCAATGACGGTCATCTTCCAATTGCGCAAAAACACCAGCAGCACGATGATCGCCAGCGCAATGCCGATGCACACGGCATCGCGCACGGAATCGGCCGATTGCAAGATAAGCTGACTCTGGTTGTACCATGTGGCGATGTGAACGCCCCGGGGGAGGGTTTTTTCATATTTTTTCAGGGTGGCGCGGATTTTTTGTGAAATGCGCACCGTGTTGCCTCCACGCTGCTGGAATACCTGCAGCAGCACGGCACGCCGACCGTCGGCGGTGGTGGTGATCCATTGCGGTTTGATGTCGGATTTCACCGCAGCCACATCGCTCAGACGGACGACGCCGTTATTGCCGGTGCGCAGAACGACCTGCGAAATGCGCTTCATCGTGGTAAAACGCGAATCTGAAATGATCAAATAAAGCTGATCATGATCCTGCATCTTGCCAACGGCAGAGAGGATGTTTGAGGCCGCCAGGGCCTTGGCAACATCTGAAAGCGTCAAACCCAGGGCCGCGATGCGCTCCGGGTTAACCACGACACGGTATTCACGAATCGCCCCTCCCTGAACCTGCACACGCGATACACCGCGAATGGTAGAGAGCAGCGGGCGAATTTTATACTCCGCAATGTCACGCAGCTTTACCTGTGAAACTCTTTTCGATGTAAGGCTGTAGTCCAGCACAGGAAAATTGGTCAAATCCATCCGTTTGGCATGGAAGGTTGTGCCGGGGGGAAGTTTCGGCAAAATGCCGTTGATTTGCGATTGCACCTGCAGCAGGGCACGGGCCATGTGCGTACCCCAGTTGAAGTTGACATAAACCTCCGCGCTGCCGCGGCTGGTATCAGATTTAACCGATGTCACGCCCGGTATTGCCCGCAGAGCCCGCTCGACGGGATACGTGACGACGATGGCCATGCGGTTGGCGGGACGCTGGCCGGCATTAATATCGATCTCAATGCGTGGAAAGCTGACCTCCGGGAACAGCGACACCGGCAACGAAAACGCCGCAAATATGCCACCCAATGCAAGCACCGTAATGACAAAAAGGATTGACCGCGTATGCCTATGCGTCCATTGTGTAAAGCTCATGCGCGCGATTCCTTGCTGGTGCGATTACGGCCTGAATTTATTGGTAACATCCATCAGATTTTTCAACTGCGGGTTTCCCTGGATGACAACTTCGTCCCCGGCCGCCAGATGGGGTGCCGCAATTAAATATTCATGGGACTTTTTCAGTAGTATCCGCACATGATGCAGATGGGCAACACCGTGCACCACGGTGTAGAGATTTTCAAATGGGCCGTCAGGCAGTACCGCCGCCCGCGGGACCACCAGGCCGCGACGTCGCGCCACCGTGATGGATACCCGCACATATTCCCCCAGAAGCAGGCCGGAAGAGTTCTGCGGCGTAATAAACACATCCACCAGCCGCGTTGCAGGGTTGACGCGCAGCGTGGTAAGAGAAATGTTGCCGGCAATCGACTCCGGATGCTTATCGCCTATGGGAAAAATGTTCACCGGCATGCCTCTGTGCAGAAGCGAGATATCGGCCGATTCCACGCCCATTCGTATTTCAATTGCGTCAGACGAAACAACCTGCAGCAGGGGCGAGCCTGGCGGAATGATTTCACCCGGCCGGGCATAAATGAAATTGATAACCCCGGCATGGCTGGCAGTCAGGTAACGCGGCCCGCCAACGCCCTCCGCCACCAGATTACGCAGTTGCAGATTGGCAAGCTGACGGGCCTGTACGGCAGCCAGCAATTGTGAACGCGTAACAAGATGCAATTGCAGGCTCGCAAGCGTTTGCTGATATTGGGCCTCAGCGCTGGCCGCCCTGTTGCGTGCCTCCGCCAGCGCCAGCATGGACGATGGACTTGCCTGAACGCGCAACAACCGCTGACCGCTCTTCACCCTCTGCCCGGACGATACCAGCACCCGCAGGCATTGTGATTCAAACGGCACTGCCACGTTACGCAGCGAGCTGGTCCGTGCCACGACCGTGCCATAGGTCTGCAGATTTTGCCGCACCACGCGCACGGCCAGTGGCACGGTCTTGACCGTAGCCACCACATGCAGTGGTCGGCGGCGGGTGCGGGCCTGTACCTGCGGTGCGAAAAGATAGCGCACGGCCGATGGCAAAATGACACAGGCCGCAGCGGTAAGCAGAATAAAACCGACAATAAAAAAGCGGCGATTCATCATGAGTGATGCTCCGAAGTCTGCAAACGTGGAAGATGGTAATGCCGGGGAATGATCACGCCGGCTGAAAGCTCCAGCGCGATGAAGTTGTCTTCCAGCTCGCTGCGAAGTTTAATCAGTCTGATCCGCTGTGATATAAGCGTGTTGACCAAGTGATAATAGGTGACCACATCGGCGTTGCCCTGCTTAAGGGCCTCGGCATAAAGCTGCTCCAGGCGGCTGAGGGATTCGATGGAACGGCTGGCCGCTCCGATGCGCTTCTGCAATTGACAGATATTTTCTGCCGCCAGATCGAGTTGCGACCGTGCAGTAAACACCCGGGCCCAGTATTGATCGTACAACATGCGGCGCGTGGCCCGGGCGATGGCAATGCGCCCCTGATTCTGATCAAAAATGGGAAGCGAGATGGACACACCAAAACCGGTCGTATGCACATTGGTGGTATCGCTGGCCTGCTGAAAACCGATGGTGATCTGCGGGAATTGGTCCAGTACCTCCTGTCGGAGTACCTGGTCCTGACTTTGATACCCTTTACGCAGCGCGGCCAGATCCAGCCGATGCGTCAACATCAAATCATGAAGCATATGCAGCGGGGGCAATATCAACTGGTGCGGCAGGTGAACCGTACGCCGCAGATGGATGATGGTGTAAGCCGGCAGCCCCAAAACCTGCAGCAGCGCAAGTTTGGCATCGCGGGCTTCCTGCTTGAGCTTCAGTTCAAGCGACTGCGCCTGCTGCGTAGAGGTAGCTGCTGCCGACAGGTCCAGCAGAGTGCTTAAGCCTATAGCATACGCACTGCGCTGAATGTGCTCGTTATGTGCCAGGGCGCGGTAGGCCAGCCGGGCCTGCTGCAACTGCGATTCAGCGGCGTAATACTGCCAGAATGCCATGCGGGCCTGCATGGCGTATTGCCATTGCTGCCAGCCGGTGCTCAGATCGATGGCGCCCTTCTGGTATTGGGCAGCCGCAATGCGGTTTTGCAGCGCGATGAGTTGTGTCACATTCCAGCTCAGCCCAAGACCATATCCCGTAAATGTGTCGGTGCGGTAACCACCAGTAACAAAATTGGTATTTTCTGAAAGCGCTGGATTGCTTAGCAGGCCAGCCTGCAGCAGTTGCGCTGCCGCGATGCCGCGCTGGTCCATCAATGCCTTGAGATTAGGATTAAGCACCAGTGCCAGAATGGATGCCTCACCGGCCGTAAGCCCGCGATTGGGATGCAGCACCGTCTTGAGATGCCAGCGCACCCGCAATTTGGCTATCCGCATGGGGATTTTTTGCCAAAGCTGCGCCGAAAGCGCTTTGCGCCCCGCCTGCACCTTAAGCGGTCGCGACGTATACCGGGCGCAGCCTGTCAGCACGCTTGCGGTCAGCAACATCGCGGTCGCAAGATGGCGGCATCCGCCAGAGGGTAGCGGCAACTATTGGCCGCTGAAGATGGCGAAAAGTTTTTTTGTCAATCGATGAATCGTCCGCAACTCCATTTGCCTGCGGCGGTCAACCGTCCGCGTGATCGCGCCCATCCTGAACGCCACCGAACGCCTGTTGATCATTTACCGAGCACTGCTGCCGGCAGCAACCCGCGCCATCGCAGGCCGCAAAAGCAAAACCCAAAGGTGCGCGTTTTATTGCCTAAAATCTCGTCCCGGAATTTCGTCGCTTGTCCTCGACACATTTTCAAAGCATGTTCCGCCCGTGGCACCGATGCAGCGCCACTTAACATCAGGAGTTTTTCGCACCGACCGACGTCGCGGCCACGCGCCCCAACTTCACGTGGGGCCGGTTGGCAAAAGGCATAAATCGCCGCACGTCTGCCGGCCGATACTGTACGCTTCAGGGATGAAGCCTCGATGAAAACGCGCACTAATCGTCGCAGAGGTGCTCATGCCCTTGAGTATGGCCGAGGCGGAATACGCACCATACAGGCTCATCGTCTGACTGATCCATGCGGGTACGAAAGCTGACAAGTTCAACGTAAATGGCAACTTCGCCGGTGGCCTCAATAAATGCAAAAGGAGAGCCATCATCGTTTTGATAGCGCAGGGGCCAGGGCTTTAGCCCTGCCAGCGTTTCAGTCGTGTCAGATGCAACCAGCAGAGATCCGTCGGGCAATTGTCCCACCCGGCGGAAGTCTGCAGGAATGGAGCCATCAGATGCAGTAAAGATATACCCCTCCACCGTCCATTGATGCGGTAATAAAAATGGCAGTGAAGAGATATAACGGCTCTTCATGGCTGAATCTCGGCCGCTATTAAATCTTGATAGGTTTCGCGCCGGCGGATCACCTTCCATTTTTTGCCGCTGACCAGCACTTCCGCGGCGCGGGGACGGGCATTGTATTGGCTGCTCATCGCAAAGCCGTACGCCCCGGCGGAAAACACTGCCAGCAGGTCGCCGCGGTTGAGCTTGGGCAGAGAGCGGTCTTTGGCCAGGTAATCGCCGCTTTCGCAAACCGGCCCAACCACATCCACCTTCTGATCGTCCGGCGTACGCAGGTCGCTTGAGCGGTTGGGCGGTTGCAGGTTTGTACCTGGCTTAACCGGCCAGATGAAATGGTAGCTTTCGTACAGGGTGGGGCGAATAAGATCGTTCATCGCTGCATCCGCAATAACAAAGTACTTGCTACCCCCCTGCTTGGTGTACGTGACGCGCGATACCAGGATGCCTGCGTTGCAGGATATCGAACGCCCCGGTTCAAGAATAATCTTCAGCCTGCGCCCCTGCAGCATGGGTACGATGGCACCGGCGTAATCGGCGGCGGAGGGGGCCTCGTTGCCTTCATAAAATGCTGCGTAACCGCCACCAATATCCAGTGTGTCAATGACAATCCCCTCCCGGCCCAATTCATCAATAAGTGCCAGCGCCTTGGTTATGGCATCTACATAGGGCTGGGTTGATTTAATGGGTGATCCAATATGCAGATGCAGGCCGGAAAGTGCCAGGTTTTTGGCCTTGGCAGCCTGCCGGTAAAACGCCCCAGCCCGGTCGATATCAACGCCAAATTTAGTTTCCTTCTTGCCGGTAAGTGTCTTCTGATGGGTGCCAGCCGAAGCCACGTCCGGGTTTACCCGCAACGCCGCGCGGGCCGTTTTTTGCCGTTGGCCGCAAATACGGTCAATGTTCCAGAATTCCTCTTCGCTTTCGATGTTAAAAAGCAGGATGTCGGCGTCCAATGCCTCGTTGATTTCAACATCGGTTTTGCCCACGCCGGCAAACACGATGGCAGACGGTTTGCCACCCGACTTTAGTGCGCGGAACAGTTCTCCGCCGGAAACCACGTCAAAGCCACTGTCCAGTTCCGCCAGCGTCCGCAGAATCGCCAGATTTCCGCAGGATTTAATGGAATAGCAGATTGTGGCATTCAGAGGGGCAAATGCTTCTGCCAGTCGCTGATAGTGCGCAGTAAGCGTGTGCTGACTGTATATGTATGTTGGCGTCCCGATGTGAGAGACGATATCTGCAACGGCAACATCTTCTGCAAAAAGCTGGCCGTCCCTGTATGTGAAATGATCCATGGGCAAAACTCTCCGTGGAAATAACCGCCTGATTAAATATATTTTTGCAAAAATTTCATTGCTTGCAGGGCCGCTTTATCTGCTGTAGTCTCATAGGGGTAAAGTTCGACCGTGATCCAACCCTGATAACCCACCTTAGCCAAGGCCGCGAAGATGGAATCAAAGTCCATGGCACCCTGGCCGGGAATCAGGTGCTGGTGCACGCGGTTGGCGGCGATGTCCTCCACATGAACGTGGGCAATAATGTCAGCACACGACTCAATGACGGCAGCGGGATCTTCGCCGACACAAAAAAAATGTCCCAGATCGGCGTTCATGCGCAAATGCGGATGGTCGATTCGCGCAATAAATTCCCGGCACTGCTGGCTGGTTTCAATCAGCAGCCCAGGCTCAGGCTCGACGGTCAGGATTATGCCGCGACGCTGGGCTTGAGGTAAAAGCTCGGTGATGCCCTGAGCGTACATATCCAGGGCACTATCGGCTGGTTGTCCAACCAATGGTCCACCCGGCTGGAGAGAAATCGTCCTTGCACCAAGCTCGCTGGCCATGTCAATACATGCCGCAGTGTGACTGATGCGCTGTTTGCGGAGAGCCGGATCGGGATCAATCCATGTGGGGCGGTAGGTATCGCCGATGGCGAAGAGAGTAAAGGCATTGATATTGGATATGCCAAGGCGCAGCGTCCGCAGCTGAGATTTAACGCTGGCGATGCGCTCCGGCGGCATATGGGGCGGGTAAGCATGCGGGATGTCCGCCATAATCTCGACGCCACTGTAGCCGCAGGAGGCGATGGATCCGATAGCCTCTTCAAGCGAGGTGCGTTTGAAGGCGTTGGACGAAAATGCAAATTGGATCATGCTGGTTGGGCTTTGCATTAAAAATTCAGTGCAGCGATGCGGGCGGATAACCCATCTTTGACCAGCATCCACGCGGCCTGCGGCGGGCGGGTATGGCCCCCACCATGCCTCAACCGCCGTTTGGCCCTCGCAAAAGCAGTGTGGGGTCAGTCGGCCACATCAACGCCCATAGAGCGGGCTGTTCCTGCAAGCACCTTCATGGCTGCATCGACCGAACTGGCATTGAGGTCGGGCAGCTTGGTCTCAGCCAGCTTTCGCAACTGGGCCGAAGTAATCTTGCCGACTTTATTCTTGTTTGGCTCGCCGCTCCCTTTTTCAATATTGATGGCGTCCTTAATCATAACCGAGGCGGGAGGAGTTTTGATGACAAAATCAAACGTGCGGTCCGAAAACACGGTAACTTCGACGCCGACAACCTTACCCTTCAAAGCCGCCGTGGCCGCATTAAATCGCGTGATGAACTGGCCGGGGTTTACACCGTTGGCACCAAGAACGGGGCCAATGGGCGGTGCTGGAGTGGCGGTACCACCGGGGGCCTGCATTTTGAACTTTTTGACAACTTCCTTAGCCTTAGCCATGAACAAACCTCATCATCTTCTACTCATCGCGATTTCTGACATTCAGAGAGCGCTGAGCTACCACATCACCACGCAGCGAACGCGCACCACCTGACCAACGGGCAGTTAAAACTGGTCGCGAATCACTACCCTCACGTTTTTACGCCCATCCTTGGATACATTCGCACGCCACTGGCGGTACTTGCGCCGCAATGGCAGCACGAAAAAAAATAAAAACGCCAGCACAACAGCCGCGATAATTACAACCGCGAAGCCAAAAATCATCAGCGGCACAAGGACAATTAACGCCGCTACCATCCATAACCAATGCGATACCAGTGCACCTGGTCGTTTCTCGGATTCTGGCGGACTGAGAAACATAATTCGCATAGCGATGTCCTACCTTTAGTCTCCCGAACCTGAACCTGAGTCACTTTCCTTGGTCTTTTCAAGCTGCCAGTACTCAAGCTCAAGCGGCGTCGAGCGACCGAAAATGGAGACAATAACGCGTACAAGACCTTTTTCGGGATTAATTTCGTCAACTTCCCCTTCAAAGCTTTCGAAGGGGCCTTCCCGAATTTTAACCTGGTCACCTTTCTTAAATTCTACCTTGACAGAGCCACCGGCGTCGGGCTTTTCGGCCTCGGCAACAATTTTTTCCACTTCCTTAGCGGACATGGGATTAGGCTTGTTGCGCTCGCCGATGAAATCGCCTGCACCTTGAATATCACGAAACGCATACCAGGCGCGTTCAGGAATCTTGCCGTCTTTTTCCAGAACCATTTCAACAAAAACATAGCCGGGATACAGTTTGTGTTCTGCCACCTTTTGCTGGCCGGATTTGACGCGTTTAACGCGCTCACGCGGGACCAGCACGCGGCCGATCAGATCGCCCAAACCTTCCGACTTAATTTTGCGCTCTAATTTATCGCGGACGTAATCTTCGCGGTTCGATGCTACTTTAAGCACGAACCATTGCATGTCGGTACTTGTGGTTTGCGTATCAGCCATAATGTCCTGTAAACCCTGAAAAATTAACCGGCTTCGGGCTGCTTGGTGCCCTTCGCGTCCATTTTACCGCAGAATATGGATTTTTTGAAACAACCAGACAAACCCGCTGTCAACCAGCCACAACATCGCCGCCAAACCCAACGTCATTAGAATCACCAGGCGAGTTGATCTGACCACCCCCGCCGGTGTTGGCCAGACCACTTTTCGCATTTCACTTTCGGTCAGGATCATGAAATCAGCGTTTTTAGGGCGGTTGACCACCAAAAACGCCAGCAGAACGCCCGCAGCGGCGATGATGATGCCCACAATCGCCTGAATATATTTGGGTTCCGTTGGAATAATGCGGTGCAGCGTCCAGTGAATAGCCAACAGCGTCATAATCGCAACGCCCACAGCCGTTCCAATGCGGACAGCACGTCCTTGCTCTTTTTTGTAAATATTGAAAAATGACACGCCTGCTACCGCCTCAACAAATGGCTTTTCCTGAAAAGCTTAAACGGGCTATTGCCCCAACGGACCAATCGGGCAAATCCAACACGACAGGCAGGAATCGAACCTGCAACCTTCGGTTTTGGAGACCGACGCTCTGCCAGTTGAGCTACTGTCGTAACAGGTTCCAAGCCGGCTGGTCAAAAAGGCGTTATTTACCCTTTTTAACCTTGTGTTCGGTGTGTTTTCGCAGCCTGGGCGAAAACTTGGAAAACGTCTTCTTGGTATCGAACTCCTTCGGATTGATGGTTATCCGATAGTTCAAATCTTTTGTTTCGCTGCAAACCAGCCAGACCCATTCACGAGCCATCTTCTATTTACTCCATACCAATCTGCCGGCACTGAACCTCGCCAAGCCACATACGCATGGGCCTGCCGCCAAAGATGATAGCCTCAGAACCAGTTTCCGCCAAATAAACTAAACCGGGAGCCGCAGCACACAACGGTGCCTGCGGCCCCCAATATCGTCTTAAATTGCGGTCATCAGGCGATGATTTTGGTTACAACGCCAGCACCAACGGTGCGTCCGCCTTCACGGATGGCAAAACGCACACCCTGCTCCATGGCGATGGGGCAGTCGCCCAGATCGACCGTGATTTTCACGTTATCGCCCGGCATGACCATTTCGGCACCGTTTGCTGGCTCAAGCGAGCCGGTCACATCGGTGGTGCGGAAATAGAACTGCGGCCGATACCCTTTGAAGAAAGCGGTATGACGACCACCTTCATCTTTGGTCAGCACATAGATTTCCGCCTCAAACTTGGTGTGCGGGGTGATGGAACCTGGCTTGGCCAAGACCTGACCGCGTTCCAGCTCCTCTTTTTCCACGCCACGGAGCAAAAGCCCAACATTGTCGCCCGGAATGGCCTGATCCAGAGTCTTCTGGAACATTTCCACACCCGTAACAACCGTCTTTTTCGAATCTTTCTTCAGGCCTACGATTTCAACTTCATCGTTTACCTTGATGGTGCCACGCTCCACACGTCCTGTACCGACGGTACCACGACCTTTAATGGAGAACACGTCCTCAATTGGCATGAGGAAGGGCTTGTCCACCTCGCGAACCGGCTCGGGGATGTAGGTATCGAGGGCTTCGACCAGCTTCATGATCGGCTCGATAGCCTTGGCGTCCGTGGGGTTCTTGAGCGCATTGACCGCTGCGCCACGGATAACCGGAACTTCATCGCCCGGGAATTTGTACTTGCTTAGCAATTCCCGAATTTCCAACTCAACGAGCTCAAGCAGCTCGGGGTCATCGACCAGATCGACCTTGTTAAGGAACACCACGATCCGCGGCACGTTGACCTGACGGGCCAACAGCACGTGTTCACGGGTTTGGGGCATCGGACCGTCCACCGCCGATACCACGAGGATGGCACCATCCATCTGGGCAGCGCCAGTGATCATGTTCTTTACGAAGTCCGCGTGACCGGGGCAGTCAATGTGAGCATAATGCCGTTTGTCCGATTCGTACTCAACGTGCGAGACGGCAATGGTCACGATCTTGGATGGATCGCGACGCCCCTGCTTTTCCGATGCTTTGGCGACGGAGTCGTAAGAAACTGCCGAAGCCAGACCCTTTTGAGCCAGCACAGTGGTAAGTGCGGCGGTCAGGGTTGTCTTGCCGTGGTCAATATGACCGATGGTGCCAACATTTACGTGGGGCTTTTTACGTTCAAATACGCCCTTAGCCATGTGAATAAACCTCCTACGGTTAAAAAAATCCTGATTTACGAGCCGGGCGGCGCTTACCACCAAGCCAACATCCAAAACCCAAACACCTCGCCAGACAGCGAGATTGGCACCGAGCCATCCTTACGGTACCGAAATCAGCATCTCGACGCGGCTACTGCCGCCCATGCCATCCGCAAAGCCGACAGCTACTGATGGGACTTGAACCCATGACCTCGTCCTTACCAAGGACGCGCTCTACCAACTGAGCTACAGCAGCGATGCAATCCATCAGCCATGCCTGCCCGCCAGCAAGCCGCAGGCTGCGGTTGCTGCAGGAAATGGCGACTTAGTCACTTCGCCTGCGCCGAGCTGACCGGCACCCAATTGCTGCGTCCGAAGGACATGCAACCATGGCCCCGGATTCAGCCAAGCACAATAGTGTACTATCGCCGATTATTGCCTGCAACCCGTTGGTAATCGCACCCCGCACCAATAGCCGGGATGGGGGTCGCAGCCTGAACTGCCCGGTACCGCATCCTCAAACGCTTGCTCCTGCCGGTACGCCCCTCATCAGGCGTTTGCGACCGCAAGCGGCGTGCGGAGTACCATGCGGCCTGCTCCATGCGACCGTGGACGCCCATTGCAGTTTCGCTCGATGTGAAAGACCTTGCCGCATCATAAATGGGAGATCTTTTTAAGAAAGGCTGGCGAAAGATATGGCGTGGTGCAGCAACGTTCTTAACCGGTAGTACAATGGTCCAGAAATTCTAAATGAGGATACAACATGCGACGATGCAATCTCTGGCACATGGCGGCAGCGACTCTGGCCATGACTGTCGCGGGGACAGCAGCGGCGGCGATGCACAAACCGTCACAACAGCAAAAAAAACTTTGGGTGGGCCAATTCAATCAGTGCTCTTACGATGCCCTGGCATCCGCATTGAAATATTATTATGGCTTTGTCCCTCGTTACCACAACCTTGCCAAATTTCAACATCGCACTTTCTACATGCCTCTGGCGGCAACCGGGTACGGTCCCTATTTCGGCTGGGCACCATGGACGGCGTACATGGTCAACAGCCATAAAATGGTCTGGGGTAATATCCGCATAGACCACCTGAGGGCCAGGCGGTTCTCGCTGGCCACTCATCTGCCCCCCCGAGTTGTAAATCCCAGTTGGATGCTGGTGCGATTTGAGCCTGGAGAGCGACAGAGGCTCGTTCATCGGCTCGAACATTATTTGAAAAAGGGACCGGTCATTATCTGGACCCCCTACGCGGGCATTCTGGGGCCCAAAGGGCATAGCTGGCACATGGTGCAGCGGGTTAAGCCTCACGTCTACGCCGTCCCCTACAACCAGCACCTGACGCACGCCATTACCGTTTTTCCAGATGGCCACAAAAAAGTGCTGGTGACCGATTGCTCCGTTCTCAATGGCGTTTATGTGACATCACCGAGCGTAATTGTGGACGTGGCAGCGGCCATGTCGACTTCCATACGCATCGGCGGCAAGAACAGTATTTATGCCCATGGCCTTCGCGGCGTGCACCACGGCAAATATGAAACCGTCATTTATCGCCAGAAGTAATTGCCGGTTGGCCGCAGTCGGCTGAAACGTCGGTCGCCACCACATATGCACCGGGTGGATGAAAGCGGGCCGCAAAAATTGCCCCGACCAGCATAAATGAGCACCAGATCACCACGTCGGCGCAGTCAGTATAGTGGCGGCCGTCAGGCCCGAATATCCTGGCAAATCCGGACGTCAGCGGCATCAACAAAGCCACAGCCAAAAGTGACCACCATGCGATTTTCTGACTTTTGCGCGTTGCAAGTTTGTCACAGGCAATCATCCCAACTGCCATCAGAGCAAAAATAAGCGTTACATAATGCGGCACCCATGTCCGTTCTGAGGCCCAAAGCATAAACGCTCCGATGCACGCGATTTCCATTGGGTAGCGGCGTGCATGAAAATCCGGGACAGATTTGCGTGCCCAGACGATCCCGGCAATCGCAATGATCAAAAGAATAACCCGCCCGATCAGATGCGCCAGTCTGGGAGAAATGGCCGTGATGTTCACATAATGCCACACCACATGGCCGTGCGAAAATGTCTTCCAGGCCGGCTCATGCGAAAAGAACCGCAAAACCAGTTCCGGTATCGATTCCCCGTTGGGAAATTTAATACGATCATGAAAAATGTACGGCTTGATCATGATGTCGGTCCATTGGTGCATCCAGAGCAGATTCTGACCGAAGCCAAAAAATATCCCCGGTACCACAAAAAGCCACAATCCCGACCCAATGACAATAAGCGCGGACAACAGCCAGCGGCGGCGATAGAGAAAGTATGCCAGGAATGCCAACGGCGTAACTTTAATACAAATCGCCATCGCCACGAACAGGCCGGCCAGTATCTGGCTGCGTTTATCAGAATTTTGCGCAAACCAAAGCCCAATGGTCAGCGGCAGCAGCATGAGCAGATTCATCTGCCCTTCCTGAATATCTCCGATAACAGGAAAAAACCAACCCGCAATAATCAGCGCAATAGCCAGAGGCTCAAGAACGGTACCGGATGATCGCCGGATGATCGAATACGCCAGAAGAAAAATCGGAATAAAAAACAGCGGCTTGCACAGCACCCATGCCGCCTGTGCATCAGGGCGGGAAAGCAGGGTAAACGGTGCCACAAAAAGCATGGCAAATGGGGGCAGCGGGAAGCGGTCAGACCGGTAAGGCTTATGGTCGTGAATAAATTTTGGAACAACCTTCATGTAGGAATCAAACGCGTCAATGTGCTTCTGCCGCGTCATCTCATGGGCCACCTTTTGGTGCGCCTGCACCGCAAGGATAATGGTCGCAATTAGCACCACACCCAGCGCAATCTGCTTAGCATACCGTTGCACCATTACAACCATCCCTGAAATAAAAACTCCCGGTGCTCTTGCGGCCGCGATGGTAAGGGAAAACATCCCCTGCGAGAAATGAACCCCGCACGGGCCCCGGCCAGTCAGTACCGGGGAGTAACCGCTTTCAAGATGTCTTCCGCAGTCAGAAGACCAACTGGCGTACTGGGCGATTGTGGATCAACCAAGATAATGGCGTGCGGATTTGACTGGAGAATAATGCGCGAGGCCACCCAGAGCGGGTGATCCGCTTTCAAGGTGGCCGAGGGTGTGATGGGTAATCTGTCAACGGTGGATGTGGCATCCAGATCAGACCGGAATATACTCGCAATCGACACAATCCCCACCAGATGCTCGTCCGCACTCACCAGCACGGCATATCCCTCATGCTTCTGCCCTGCGGCATCAATCTGCTCTCGGGCATCGATAACCGTCGTGCCGGTGCGAATAACCGGCGGCCGGCAGGTGTTGGCATCACCGACGGTGAGGCGTTCAAGTGGATTGGCCTGAAAATCAACGGGAACTGAAACACCGCGGCGGGCTATTTTTTCGGTCATGATGGTGTCGGGCATAAGCAGGCAGGAAACCCAGAAGGCCAGGGCGCACCCAATTAACAGTGGCAGCATCCCATGCGGTTGAAGCGTTGTTTCAAAGGCAAACACCACCGAGGTTAAAAATGCCCGGGACGCACCCGCAAACAGCGCTGCCGTCCCCACCAGTGCCGCCACTCGCACATTAACGCCCGCGTCCGGCAGAATGTGCACAACGCCAGCGCCCAGCAGAAAGCCCAGGGCCCCACCCATCATAAAAAGTGGGGCAAGGGTGCCGCCCGATGTTCCGCTGCCCAGGGCAACCGTCCAGGATATCCACTTAAAAATCAGTAAAAGCACAATCACCGACAGTGCCCAATGATCCGAAAGGATGGCCGAAATATGGTCATACCCCACCCCCATGGAATTGGCATCTAAAATGCCACAGATGCCGACAACCACTGCCCCGATGGCTGGCCACCACATCCAATGCACGGGGACAAACTTCTGGAAAACATCCTCAACCCAAAACAATACCTTGGTAACCCCTACCGACGCCAAACCGCAGATCAGTCCGATCAACGCATAAAAAACCAATGATAAATGGCTGGGGGCGGCAAACGGCTGCATGTGAAATATGGGCGACGCCCCCATCACCAGTATCCGCAACCCCGCCGCCACACCGCTGGCCAGCGCTACCGGAATCAGTGACCGCGGACTGAATTCAAACAGCAGCAGTTCCACCGCCAGCAATATGGCCGCAATGGGAGAGCCAAATGTGGCGGACATTCCCGCCGCCGCTCCAGCGGCCAGCAATATTTTGCGTTCATCGGATGTACTTTTAAGTATCTGCCCGATCATGGAGCCAAACGCCCCGCCGGTGGCAATAATCGGTCCCTCCGCACCGAACGGGCCGCCGGTACCGATGCTCAGCACGGCTGATAGCGGCTTGAGAAACACCAATCTCTGCGGAACGCGGCTCCCCTTGGTAAGGATGCTTTCCATTGCTTCGGGTATGCCATGCCCTCGTATGCCCGGGTGGCCGTATCGAGCCAAAAGCCCGACCGCAATTGCGCCTGTTACCGGAACAAGAATGATCCAAAAACCCAAATGGGCATCGGTGGGCGCGACAAACGCAAATGACCATCTGCCGTAAAAGCAAAGGTTCGTCAGCAGACCAATCGCCTTCATCAAAATAAACGCAGCGGCAAAACCGACGCCACCCAGCGCTATTGAAAGTAAGCAAAGCCAAAGCGTACGCGGGCCGAGCACGCTCGGCTTCAGCGGGACATCATCGCTGGCTTCGGGTACCACCATGGAAGGTGCCACCATCACCCTGCCAGCAGGCCTTTTAGCTGACCCTGAATCGGTCATCCATTTCCTCCTGTGTCAGCATCCGCCAGCTAATGCTTCAACCAACAGCTCCCCTGCCTCAACTGCCGCTGGTGGAAGAAAGCTGACCCTTTCCGAAGTCTAGCGGAAATGAGGTTCAGACCGCAAGAGATGTGTGGGGGCGGGGCGTGTGAAGGTAGTCAACCTCTGCGATCGCAGCTGATCTTACCCTGAGCTTCGCTTTGCAAGGTCGGTTCTCGCGAGTATGCAGACGGATGATGTAGGCGTCGCGGACCGGCAAGCGTTGGGTAACTGCAAAAAAATGACGGGAATGATGTCGACCATCATTCCCGCCATCGATTCAGGCTTCCCTGCCCGATAGGGCGCCATAGAGCATTCTCTCCGACTTAGTGGTGACCCCAGCCGCCATGAAAATTGCGGTTACCTCCTTGCCAATGGTTGAAGTCATGGCCGTGATTCCAGCGGTTTCCATTCCACCCGTCCCGGTCAAAGCGCCCAAAGGCAGGATGAAATACAGGGCGGAACATTGGCCGGTAAATGGGCCGGTAAATGGGATGATACACAGGCCGAAATACTGGCCGGAAGGCGGGGACCGGCGGTGGACAATATGCCGGAGCCGTGTATACCGGCGGGGCGTAAGCTGGCAGCGGTGCAGGTGTATACGCGGGTTGAGGGTAAGCTGGCGCGTAGACCGTAGCGGGAGCAGGCGTATAAACCGGCGCGGGCTGATAGCAAACCGGCGGTGGAGAATAAACCGGGGCAGCCACCACCACTGGCACGCCAAAGCTGAATCCAAACGCCACACGCACACCGGCATGGGCAGTTGAACCAATCGCCAAGGCGGAGGCGGCCACCGCCCCGGCAAGGAGCATTCTGTATCCGGTGGTTTTGGCCGCGATGAGTGAGAGAAAGGCGTTCATAAAGACCTCCAAAGCTAATTTTCGGGGCCGTAGCCCCGCCGGAAAGCCCGCCAGCCCGCAGGGGCCGATCAGCGATGCTTCCGATGGGTAAAACGAACCACATCGCAAATAGTTGCAAATTAGATACTATTTCTTATTATATTCTATATTTTAATGAGAATTGTTTGATATTGGGTCGAATTTGCTATTTATTCCTCCCGACGCGGCCATTAATTCGTTTTAACGAAAATTATGCACAGTCCTGAAGCATAACGCGGCAGCATTATGTCACGCGATGTGACGACGAACCATTTGGGCAGCGATGCCCGCAGCCAATTCGCCTGTCAGTCGTGTCTCACACGGCCGTTCGTGCCTGACAGGTGTGGACACCCTCCGAGCCGCCTTCACCTCATGAAAAAGATAATTCCCGCCGGCGTAGACTGTGCGGTTTTTGGTCACCGCCTGACTGGCGCAATGTGGTTTGTGGTTGCATTTTCAGGTTTCATTCGCATAATGGCGAGCCGGACATGGATCGCAGCGATTCCATCGCGCTCGTAGCTCAATTGGATAGAGCGTCGGACTACGAATCCGAAGGTTGCAGGTTCGACTCCTGCCGGGCGCATGATCAAACAATCGCGCAGAGGTCGTCAAAACCTGCCAAGCCTCGGCCATCAACCCAGTGGCAGCGCGATTTTAAGTTTAAACAGCGAATTCACCAAGCTGAAGATGAATCGCACTAAGTACTGGTCATTTGGTATATCGCAACACGAGCATGGTGCAGCCGGAACGCACCCAACTCTGGTGCCGCGAATACGTGATAGTGGTGGCCGTCGCCCGGACGGCCGGCCTATGAATGTGCTCATTACGGTGCCCATTTGGGTACTGAATTCTCGCCTCCGATTTATCCGCGGCCGCTTGTTGGGATGATGGCAGCGGGCGCAATTCCAGCCCAAAATCGTGGCGTTGCGGTGGCGCTATCGCAAGTGCCGCTCCGGCAGCATGACATATGCTACCGTGTTGTCCGCAATAGCCACAACTTTGCCAGCCCGAAGCAGTTCCGTGCGGTGTGGCCGCACCACGATGGTGTACCGGTACCCAAGCAGCGGAATGTTGTAAAGTTTTTCGTGCAAGTCCCAAGTGCCATCAACGCGTACTTTTCCGTCCAGATCGACCGCGCAGATCGCTTGCAGGCCGATGGTCGGCAGCAAAGCCCCCCAACTGTAGTGTCGGTCATGGGCAGCGATGCCAGTGGTGGAGAGATAATTTTCGCTCCAGACACCGGTGCGGTTCCAGTTGTCCATAAAAAGCTTGACACTTTTGCGGGCAAAGGCATGGATAACGGGTGCCGGCGCGTCGTTGAGCAATCCTTCAAACACAAGGTAATTCGTCGGTCCCCATATATCGCCACGCCAATACTCCTGCTGCTTGTAGAAGGGCGTGTTGCGGGCAATGGTAGGAATAACCCATTTGCCCCAAAAATACTGTTTATTCAACATGACCGCCAGCACACGATTGATCCTATGCTGGTCAGGAATTTTTGCAATCATCGGATAAAAATTGGTGGGTGACCACACACGTGAAAGCAGATGGTGCCCTTTCCCACGAGACCAGTATCGGTTGCAGTACATGCCGAATTTGCGGCTCCAGAGCATGGCATTTATTCGGGCTGCCATGCTATGCCATTGAGCGGCATAATGGGCTGACGCCTTACGATGCCCCAGCACCCAGGCGATTTTGGAAAGATACATCGCATCGGCAGCCCAAAGCGAATTTAGTCCCACGTCGTCCACATCGAATGTCTGCGACGCTGTCATGTGCACTTTCGAGGGCAAATACATAGGTGTGTCGTCCATGCCGCTTTCAAGCCGGGCGGCGCTCCAATTTAGGCCGTTGCCATTGGAGCCCCACTCCAAAAGCCTGTCGCGATTGCCATCGCGGTAAGGCAAGTGAGTTTCAGGATTGATCGCGAACCACCAGTGGTGGTATCGGACCAGCGAATGATAGAAAGAACGCAGCAGATTTTTGCTGGGCCAACGCTGGTAGGCCTGCCACACACACATGGCCGCGACAGGTGGCTCGCTGCGATCAGGTGTGGAACGCCCATTCCAATTGGCGAAGTTACACACGGCTCCATTGCCCATCTGAAAGTGAAACGTGCCGGCCAATTGTCGTCGCGTTAACCAAGGGCAAACGCTTTGATTGTTGACGGACAGCAATACAGAATTAAAAAATGAATCCCATTCAAATAGAACGCAACCACCAGGCAAACACCAACCGCGCACAACCGTTGCCGAGAGATTATGCAATACGGGCACATATACGACCGATTCGTTGGCGGCCACGCTTATAGGTGAAACAAAATTACCCCAGTCGCCTGTGGCGTGCGGTCGCTGCGCCAGATAATGTGTCCATCCCTGCTTAATAATGCGGCTCGCGTCCACCAGCGCGTCGGTTTGCGCCGGCGCTAGAGCTGCAACGAACTTAAGCGGATCACCGGGCTCAACATCAAACACTAGGCCGGCAAATGGTGCGGGCTTTGAATATTCGCCCGTGCCGTGGACGACATCGGCCGCAAAGGTCATTGGACTATTGGCCGTCACAGCCCGGGCGGCAGGATGGCTGGCCTCAAGCATAAAACCCGGTGCCGCCGCACCGCTATTTTTGGGTTCTCCAACCACCTTGCCGTCGTGGATGGAGTACGTCGCGCCATAGCCGGGCCACGCGGGATAACACTCGAGGACAATTTTTACCGGCTTATCCACTTTAAGTGTTGCTACGACGGTGTCGGTTCCGATTATGCGCTGCCACTGCAAATGGATCTGATTTGTGCGGCCAATGATCCAGTGCATGCGGCTTGTACCGGATTGGCGTCCCCACAGCATTCCCCGCAGGTGCCACTGATATCGTGCCACGCCGCGGTAACCGTGCAGATAGTGGCCATGATCGACCCAGCCAATGCTCAGGTTGTATGCCACAGGATGTTCGGCATGCGGGTTGGGGATCATTACCAGACTTTCGGGATCGCCGGTGTAAAACGGGCCGATGAGTGGTCTGCCCTCATGGGATGCGGCCGAGGCAGCCCCGGCCGTCAGAGTCAAAGCTACCAAAACGGGAACGAACCATGATCTGCGCACGCACCCTTTGCCATGATGCGTGGCCCATATTTTTGATACGACACATTTCAGCATGATGACTCCACATGACACCACAGCCATGAAAAACCGATCGACCTGTAATCTGCATCGGTGCGGTACTTGATCTGCCCGCGCCGGCCGTTAGGATCATATCATCCGGATTTGCTTCCACAATCACTTTGTCCTTACTGTGGCCCGTGGCCTGCTGGCGATATTTTCCATAGCGCCGGATAAATCCCCGTTAATGTGGCGCGGCGGACGATGCGCGGGGTGTGGGCGCTGTTGAGGGGTTCAAGAAATAAATATTCGCCATCCTGCTGTTTCACGCCCGATGCATCTACAAAATGGATGCGCTTAAGCGTGGTTGAAAAATTATGACTGTCGCCCAGACGCACCAAGCAATCATTGTCGTCCAGCGGCGTGCGATCCGCCGAAAATACAACGATGTCTGCCGGTTGATAAGATGGCATCATGGAATCGCCGTCGATCCGCAGGGCAATGCAGCCATCCACCAATTCATCGGGAATCAATACATCGCCATCCGCCATATTCACGGGGTAGTCCAGATCGGTGGACTCCATTGGCGCTCCGGCTGCTACACGATTAATCAGCAGTGCCCTTTTTATGGGTATGGGCTTGAGCCGCTCTGGCGGATCGCAAAAGTCGTCGCGCTATTTTGCATTATCACTCTGCGCTGATAAGTGCTGCCCGGCGGGAAGCCTGCCGGTGTCGACATCAACCGCGACGTCTTTTCACAGCGAATCCACTTGGTGCCGCAATGATGCTGGAATACGCAGCCAATCCGCCAGGTGGCATAGGTCGCCCGCGGGCGGCCCAAAGGCAATCTCCAGCTTTTGCAGTTTGGCGTGGCTCGGCGGGCCGACCAATCGACCTGTTTCAATATTGGAAAGATACGGCTTGCTGATGCCTGCAATTGTCGCCAATTCATCTTGTGTATACCCGTTGCCCTTGCGTAATTGTCGTATTTTACGACCAAATTCGATTAAATTCATGGCATCTACCATATTTTTAGCCTCTAAAGACTTTATGGATGTTCACATACAAACATACCTCTGCGGTGTCAATTACCTGCCGGGCCTGCTACCAAGAGCTGTACACAATCTGGCTCTGGGGATTTCGTCAGCAAAAGTGAATCACCAACATCAGGGCCCGATAGTATCGCCTTGTGGCCACCCCGACTGCCCTTTTTATCCCCACCGACGATCCGTGCGTACCATAACCAAAAAATATTATTTTTTCGTTGGCTTATCCGAGCAATCGGTTAATATCCATCGTCCATCCGGACGATACTACGGATGTGCTGGTCGTATCGCGCAAGTGCAAATCAATTGCGGATCAGCAACGGTGAGTTAATAAAATCGGTCGGAGAGAGTCGCAGTGACCGTTCCGGTTTTGGTTGCCGTTATGGGCATCGGCCCTGCTGCGGCAGCCAACCCGGATACGCCAGACCTCCGTGTATGGAGGGAGTGAGAGGTTTATTCTGCGCCGCCGAGAGACAAGTCGGCGCAATCGGCCTATACCGGTTGTATTGCTTAGCACGTTAGGTGTTTTGGCCGCAAAGAAAAAGTCGCACTGGACGGTGAGAGGGCGTTGTGACCGCGAGAGAGAGCGTCTCGATGTCCAGCATGACCAGCTCAACCCCTGGAGGCAGGGGGAGGGCTGTGCCCCGGCAACTCTTCAACGTGGTTGGAGAGTTGTCGGGCTTTTTTTTTGTTCCCCGGCCAACCGGTATCACCGCAGGCGAACTTGCTTCGCTTGAAGCGGCACGTGCACGCGAAACGCCTGCGCTACCAAGGCAGCCCCTGTGCAGAGGCGAGGCAGCCTCCACGTTGGGAATGACGACCTGGCATCCGCTGGCCATTGATAGTGGTAATGCAATACCAGGAATGAAGGCACGTGGTGAAATGGGGGGCGGCCATCCTGACCGCCATTGCAGAAGCAGACTCAATGCCGCTTTGTCGGGCGGGACGCCCAACCCCCAATACCAACTTACATCCGGAACAAAAAGGGTAATACCCAAACAAGTGCAAGTTAAGAAATGAAAAATCTGCAGTAATAATTCGGGGTCCATAAAATCTTCGCATGACACGACTGCGGGCACCACTCATGCAGACAAGCACGCGGGCACAAGGCCACGCGTGAGTCTTTGCGGGCGGGTGAACATCGTGGGCGCGGCATCATCTTGCGTGCGGATGTCCCAATTCATCAGGCGCGGGCTCAAGGCCACGCGGCTAAAAAGGGTTGGCGGGGCTGCCGGGCGACGATGGCAAACGCGGTGGTGGTGGCAACCTAGTCAGACGGCCGCGGAAGTATCCGGGCCTGCCGGGAGGTGCTGGCTGGGAATATCATCAGGATATCTGTTTAGTTTGCAGACGCTCATGAAAGCTTGCCGTTCGGAGGTGCCATCAACATGGCGCGGGTTGCAGCGAAAACTTAACGCTGACGTGGAAGGCTTTTTCCGGCAAATCGTCTTGGCAGACTGTGACATTTCGCCATTTCAGCAGGTTTTTCAGCATGCCCGCACAGGCGGCCGCGCCTATAGGGGCTGGCAAGTTGCGCAGGGTCATGCTGGCAGACCTTCGCTGGCTCGGTGGACGTGATAAACGCCCAAATCCACCACGGCTCCGGAAGGAAAATCGACCGTCACATCAAATTGTCGCCGGGCGATGCTGGTGAAGATCACCACCACCGAAGCATTGTGTCGGGCATATTGCAGGTCGCCTATGGCGGGGCCGCAGTATCGGGCGTTATCAACGGTTTGAAAATGGTAGATGAACTGGCTGATGGCGTGGGGTGCCCCTTCAAATATGCCCAGGCCAGACACATAGATGCCAGGCCCCTCATTTATTGCCGACGGCACAAAAAGCAGATAGGGCGTCGCGGGGCGGTTGGCTTGGGACGGCGGCAGGCGACCGGGCATGGCGGGCATAATTAGGCCCCCCGGTTCGGATTGACGATGGCGGGCGGCACGGCGGCCGCGCAACCAGATTGCACGGTCGAATTTCTCCGTCGAAAGTGCGTTCTGCAAATAACGCAGCAAACATAAATCGAGATACGGCAGGCCCGGTACACTGTGGCGGACGGCGGAATGCACATCGTCGGGTGCGCCGGTATACCACGGCGGGCGTTTGATGTGCCGATGCTGTCGGCCTGCGACGATAGTTCGGTGCCGCAACTTTGCAAGCGTGGGCAAACTGCCGCCATACTGCAGGCGCAGACGCTTAAGCCACAAAAGCTGCAGAGGTGAAACTGCCGGTTGCCAGCATTTAATAGTCTGAAAGATGTTGCGGTCGGCCTTAAAACTGCCGGTCGGACGGCTGTGGCAGCACTGCTGAACCCACAACATTTCTGTGGCCGTGCGCGGAGCAAACGAGAAATTGCACGCATAGCGATGAAGATTGTGCATCAGCGGGTCCGTACCGCGATACCGCTGCAACCAGTGCAGCAGTGCGTGTCGGCCGCGCCAACGATTGATCACATGCATGGCCGCAACTCGGGTGGCCATATTTTTTCCATGAGCCAATGCGTCAGTGAGGATGTGCCATAAAGACGCCTGACACATGAATCGCAATGCCCCTGCCTCCGGCCGGACTGCCAGCGCATAGCGGTGCGACTTTCGGGCCAATGATTGAATAAGAGCCGACACAATACGAGACCGCATCGCGGGCGATCGCATTTGGACCGCCAGGCGGATTTCAGCCTTCAGCATTGGCCAATGGTCGGTCAATGGCAGTCGATGTATTATCACCTGCGCGGCCAAGTTTCGCTGGCCGCTCCACAATTGCGTCAGGCAATAAATTTTGGTGCGTGGTGACTGGCCGTAGCATCCGATGTCGAACACAAGTGCGGCAAGGCGGGCGGGCGATTTCGGGCCAAGGCAATTCTGCAGACGGCGATCTATTCGCAATTTGGATTGATAACTGGTGGACGGAGATTCAAAGCGGTGTATCCATTTTGCCACCCGAGGTGGGCGGATGGTACCGGGTGAGGGAGTATTATTTTGGCTGCAACCGCCGATAAGCAAGGCAGCCAGAAGGCAGGCCGCTGCGAGTGGCGTTGTGCATTTGACTGGCGTCGGCTTGCCGGGGCGATGAACGGCCCCGGCACCGTGCGGCCAGGCGAACAACTGGCATCTGCCACGCCCCAATGACCACTCAACATACCCCGTATCGTGGTGCCGGTGTGATAATTCCTGTGCATTCATCCCCATGCTGATCCTGCAGGCGGCGGCACGCTACGCCAGCTAAAAAACGTTACTGCCTTTTCACATGCCGCACAAGTGGTGCTCCCATCCAAACGCGGACCTTCACTCATTCGCGAAGGGCCAAGAGTGCTGCCACACCCGTGCGGGCGCGCCAAACATCTCAGGCTTGGTGAAAATGTGGTCAGATGTTGGCTGTGGGCCGTCCTGCGGGGTGTTTCGAGCAGTGGGTTTGTATGACATCCCTCGTGTCCGCGTTGCATGTGGTGCCGATGCAGTGCATCGTCCGATTGCCGGTCTGCAGTGGGACCGGGTTACCCGCTCGAAGCAACATCGGGCAAGCCCGATGCCAGGTAATGGGCGGGGGTGCCGCAGTGGTGCGCAATGCCGCTGCATCATGACCGCGTATGGGTATTTCTCGCTTTACGCACCTTGTCCCGTGGTGAATTGCCGAACACGGTGTCAATATTTGATCAGTTCCAATTGACCTGCACATGAATCGAGCCGACAATATCGAACATGTCTGAAGAAAAGTGGCGGCTGGCGACACATAAAGTAATTGACGTGCTTAAGGCGCGGCAGGAAAAACGCCGCCGCGACCTCAATACCATGTTTTATGCAGGTATTCTGCTCAGCTTGATCGCGCCGGCTTTCCTCGGCACGGTGTTTTACTTTATTTGGGGCTCACTGGCCTCCACCTATGGCTGGTGGCACCTATGGTGGGTGGTGTGGTTTGTTGTGGCGGCGGCCATAATGATTCCGCTGCTTTATCTGCGTGAAAAAAATCAGTTTGATGCGCAGCCCGTGATCGTCCGCACCGATGCCCGCGGCGAAAAAGTTCTTTACATGGATAAAATTGAGGTTGATCTGCAGAGCTTCGCGGCGATGGGGGTCAATCTTGCGGGAGATGATATCTCCGACGACAAGTGGTTTGTACGCCCCTTCTTCATCGGGCCGCGCATGGTGGCCCGCAGTCGGCCTCAGCAGCAAATGCTCTCCACGCTGGCATCAACTGCCAGCCTGATTGCCGCCGCCGAGATTTTGACACACCTGGCCAAAAGCCAGCATGGCGTTGCCGTTGATGATCTTCCGTTGAACGAAACATTACGCAACTCGCTTATTCCAACGCTGGCCTATCTGCGGCAGCTTGGTTGGGTGGATATGAAAGCCGATGGCTCTCGGGTGTGGTTTGCAACTGACCAGCGGCGCATTATTGATCAGACATTACTGGAATGCGGCATTAAGCCCGACCCGCAATAGCCCGGACACAGGAGCGTGGCATGGGGAAACAGACGCTGCCCGACGGAGTTGATTTTTGGGTTCAGCGGATCCATCTGCGCCGTCGGACGCTTATTAGCGGCGTGATCCTGCGGGCCCTTGGCGGTGCCATCGGTGCGCTGGTCACACCACTGATCGCCTTTGCCGTCGCCATCGGTTTCGGTTACCTGCTGGTGATATTTCTCATTGCCAGTACCACTTCATCCCAGCGAACAGTCATGACGCTGGTGGCACTTTTTATACTTTACGCCGTCTACGGTGCATTGGTGGCCTGGGCATTCCGGTCAGAATATCAGACAGGATTATTTTTATATGAAGGAGCGCAGCATCGGCCCCCTGCAGACATCATCCTGCATCCGCAGTCGGCACCCTTTTTCTATGCCCCCATCGGCTTAGATCTGATGCACGACGACGCACCTGTAAATATCATCATGAAGTTGCCCACATTCTGGGCCCGCATCTTTGCCCGCGCGGCCATTCAGTGGCGAATATATCGGTCCGTTAAACACTACGACGCCTTTCCCGCGGCCCGCATCTTGGCCGAACTGGCACGTCGCGGCGAGGGTATTAAAACCGAGGAATTGCTGGGCGAGGGGATATCGATGGACAAACTGCATCAGCCGCTGGCCTATTTAATCGTCCTTGACATGATCGGCATCGCACCAGCATGGTCTAAAATCTGGCTAAGCCCGGACATTCGCCGGGCCGCCGAACAAAAGTGAATCCCCGCCAGCAAGGCGGCAGCACAAAACAGGTTCAAGCCCATCGCTGTTGGCCGGCGATTTTGCGATTACTCCGGTTCACATGCAGACCCCTCTTTTCGCCGATGCGGAATTCAGCTTCAGGCTTTGACAGGCCGCACCCAAGCCCGTACCGTTTCCATCTCGAGTGTAATGTCAATGATGGCGTGGCTTTCAGTCTTGGACGGCGCGGGGGCCAGCCGGGGGCGTTGCGATGATCATCGAAATATCATGTCCGGGCTGCCAGCGACGATATCGAGTCGATTCGCAATTTCAAGGCCGGCGCATCAGGTGCAAGCATTGCGCGGCAGCCATAACAATCACCCCAGAGGACTTAAGCGAAACCCCAAGCCGTAGCAGCAATTTCGCGGACACCACGGATCACTTGGTGCCTGCAGACGGCGAAGCGACCCGCCATGCTGGACGACTTAAATGGCTCTGGATAGCTGGCGCGGGTATCGCCCTATTACTGATCTTCGGAATGGTGCTCGTCCCAATGGTGACTGTCGCCATCCGATCAACCACCGCAGACACCCAGTCACGGTCCCTTACAGCGGCAGCCGTCAAGCGCCTGATTAAAACCGTCATTGGCCAGGACACGACCCGGTTAAAACCTGCCGAGGCCACGTTGGTCAATGCGCAAGGGCCGGTCGTTGAACTTATCGAAAAGACATCATTAGGTGATGTAGCCTCGCCGACCGCTCATAAACGATTAAACCATGTTCTCCGGGCCATTAAGAATAAATATTATCCAGGTGCGATGGTGAATCTCCAGATACACAACATGGCTATGCAGCAAGCCACCTCCAAACTGGTGTTTGCCACTCACGACGACTGGGATTTTAGTGGCCTTTACCAATTATGCTATTTTGCAAATCCTACCGCCAGGACTTTTTCACTGGATTCCGTCCATGGGCCGGTACTCAAGGAAATATGGCGACTTCAGCGGCTGGCGCTTCTCACTGCCGCTGCCGCGCACGGACATGAACAATCAGAACCCGCCGCTGCGGCGGTGCAAGGCCCCCCTTGGAACAAGCAGGCGTTGGGAGCCCGATGCCCCGTCGCGTTTGACGGCGGTTTTGCATTTATGCTCAAAGGGATCAGTTTCAAAGAGTACCAGGATTTCTTAAAGGGGTGGTCCAGTCCCCACCGGGAGATGCTGCTTCACATGGTACTTGTTATTGACCCATCGATGCGTGCCTCTTTTTCCCTGAAACGGGCGGGGTACCTCACCGAGATTGTGGATGGAGCGGGCCACTCGCTGCTACCCATCGGTACGACTGCTGCGGCACACGTCGCCTCAGCGCCACTCGTGAGCGGGCATGTGTTATCAGGAACTGAGCTACGCTTCAGGTTCGATGGCCCGGCAAGATTACCGACCGATGGCACAATTTCGTATATCCGTGGTTATTTACCCGCGGAGATTTGGATTCCACAACGAATTGTAATCACCCACCCGCAAAGCACTGGGCAAAGGTTCCGCCTGCGCAACGGCGACACTTTCATTTACCATGGGTTAAGCGGGACGGAATTCCATTTCACCCTGGTCATGCGGCGGACGCATGGCCGGACGTTGATCGGCTCACCGCTGATGGTCAGCTGGAGCCTTGCGCGCCACGCTCGCATAACGGGCCGTGATGCATCCGGGCACCGGCTGGTTGCAAAGCCGGTCTGGGATCATACCCGCGGGCAGCGCGCCCGGATTTTAGAGGAGATATTTCGCCCAGCGAGCCGCCCGGTGAGCGCAGCGACGTTATCGTCCTTCGCCCCACCGCCGCCCCCCGCGATGCCTCCCCGTCGGCTGGTTATTACCCTTTATCCCACCGCACGATGGCACCAGTTGCCCTTCACTTTCAAAAACCTCGCAACACCCCTATACGCCCAAAATCCCGCCCCACCGAAGCCCCTGCCAAAGCAACTTGGAAAGCAGCTTCATCGGGGCGTTTTCTGGACTTACCAACGACGCACCGGATCATGCAAAGGAGCGGTCTGGCAAATCAACATGCTAGAATTCCGGCAAGAGGCGCAATACATGTTGCGCAATCCAATGAAGGAGAGCGTCTGGGCGCAACTTAGCGCACGGCCCGATTGTAAATCCGCCTCGTTTGATTTCGCAGCCATGCCGGGGCAACTTCAGCCAAGCCATCCGGCCAACGTCGGCACTCATCCGTCCGGGCCAGTTCTTCTCGCTTTGGCCGACGACAGCTCAACGTTAATCAGCCCCACGGGGCGCAAGCCAATGTTTTCTGTCGACGCCATGAGCCCGCGAGTTTTGAGCGTTACCCTTTCGGCCCGCGCCGCACCGGCTCAGCACGACATCGCCATTCTTCGTGGCAGTGTCCCGGTCAAATTTTTGGGTAAACCTGTCAAATTCCCACCGATAGACATTGCACCACACGAACGCTGGAGCAGGCCAATAGACATCAGCAAGGATGTGTCGATCCGAATCAGGGTAATGCACACACATTTCATCGGTGGTCCCGGCACTAATCGCTTTTCTCGCCTGATGGACATAGATTTCATCCCACGACGCATCGCCGGCACCACCCCTGCGCCACCATCGCTTGCGGCCATTAAATCGCGGTGGCTATCTGGAACGGTGACATTACGCGATGCGTCCGGGCGAAGCTGGGGCACGGCCCAACTGCATCCGTATTCGTATCCCGCGGCGGGCGGCACTTACCGGGGCAAAATCTGGCACCCGCCCACGTTACCTCGGGGCGACGTTCGTGAACTCATTATCGGGGGCGCGGGCCCCGAGATTGGACACCAGCCGGCCACCGCAATTTTCAGCTACCGCAAAAAATTGCCCACAGTTCGGTCCGTTTTCGATTTCCGCAACATTCCCTGGCAGCCTGTGAGCCATCAATAGCCGTGCAGCAAACCTGGGCCATCTTGACACGGTCGGTTCCAGTGTTTTCGGGGGTTCGAGGCCGCGAACTGGTGTTCCGCCGTTGACCCGCCGCGCGGTCGCGATTAAAAGGCCGCGGACGTTACACGGGTTAGTGATGCGGGAGTCCTCCAGCCCTGTGGCAGCTCAACATGGCGGGAAGACAAATTCTACCATTGAACCCGTCCGCGTCGCCTAGTGCGCTGCTCTGTCGCTGGCGTTATCGCCGATAAACCCACATGGTTCACTCTTGTGCTGGTGTGTTTGCGGTCCATATTGTTTTACCAACATGTTTAGCCCCCTGCGTTCACTTTTATCCTGTGCGGTTAGATTTGCTAATAGTGCATCGTGCTCGCCCGCCTTTGTGGTGAGCGGGTTGAGCGTCCGGCTTCATGCGCGGCGTGGTCATTGCGTTTAATCTCAACTTTGTTTGCCCACCGGCTCATGATGACCGCGGTGGCTAAGTTCCACTGATGACTGCGCCCGGCGGGGGTCGAACCCACAACCGTCCGCTTAGAAGGCGGATGCTCTATCCAATTGAGCTACGGGCGCTTTGCATGCTGCATGCCCCACAGTATCGACGCTCCCACGCCAACCTGTAAAGCGCTCTCAAAATAAATTCTCCAATTTCAAGCCTTATGCAGCGCCACACCACGCATGCACCGATTTACTTGCATCTGATGTTTGGTGTATGTTAGGTATTTGAAAGTGGAGATGCCCATGCTGAATGTGTCCCCCGCAACACGCGGCCAATTGCCCTTGAAGGCCATCCTTACTCTTATTGCCGCCTGCGCCAACGCCCCGCAGTCATCCCGGGCGAAGGGTAAGCCAGGCGGGGTCGAAACCGGGTGGAATTTGTGTTCCGCGGCGTCGGCGGGGCAAGGGGGCATCAAGCCGCATCGGGTTTCAGGCACGCTGGAGCTGCTTTGGAAACTCTGGCGGCATGAATGTCATGCCCCACGCCGCGTCCTTATTGAAGAGCAGATCTGCCGCCTATGCAAGCCGCTGGTGGCGGCAACCGCCCGCAGCATTCGGCTGGGCAACAGCGGCTGCGATATGGATGATTTAATACAGGAAGGATTCATCGCCCTGCTTTCCTGCCTGCGACGCTACCAACCTGACAACGGCACCGACTTTGCCGCCTTTGTGCCCAAACGCATCCGCGGTGCCATGTTGGATGCCGCTGCGAGGTATCGCCGCTACACACCCTGCACTCCCTCTGCCACCATCGAACAGATTCATCAGCATGCCGCCACTGCCGCCGAAGACCCGTGGATTATCGATCTGGAGGTAGCCCACATGCTAAAGTCCCTCACCACGCTTCAGCGGGATATCGTTACGCTGTGCATCATCGGTGACCAGACCACGCGCCAGGCCGGACGCCATTTGGGCATCCACGCCTCAACGGTAAGCCGGCAATTGCGTATGGCGCTGGACGCTCTGCGCCGCCACGCCACAATCTGATTCATCGGTTCGTCATCCGCTTAGCCATTTCAATCAGAAGGAGTCCCTTCATGCCATCGGCGAATCCGCGTTTTGAATTATTAAATTCGCTTTTTTACCATCGTGAAGTGCACCGTGAGCAGATCATCACCATTTTGCAGGAACTGGCCACCCTAAAGGCGGGAAACCTGCAATTTGCGTGTAGCGATGATGCCCGCGACGCCATCAGCAATGCCATGCTGCTGGCGATCCGCAAGCTGCACTGCTACCGCCCGCAGCAAAACGCCGCGTGCACATATTTTGGGCGGCTTATGACGCGCGACATGATTAAATTTATCCGGCAGCAGAAATTGACTCGCTGCCAGCATGATACGCCCATTTCAGGGGATGAAACCGGCGCTTCGCTCATCGATAAAGGCACATCGCCATGGGGCAAGCCGCTGCCGCCTCGCGTGGATTGTCGCTTGGAGGGTGAATCTGACCGCGCCCGGGCAGCCAGCGTGATCGACGATGCCCTGCGCGGTGCCATGGCCGAACGTGATCTTGGCGATGCCGACACCTGCGATAAGGCCGAACTGGCAATTGCCATTTTGCAGATGATTCGTAAGCGGCTGCTGGGGCGTTTTAACCGCATGGTGGCCGACCGGGCGATTCGCGATGGACAAGCCGCGGCCGATGCGGGCTAGCGCGGTGCCAATTGCAAACGCCTATCGCTGCGGTCGCGCCGGTACAAGCCCGGGGCTAAGAACGCATTCGACGCGCCCTGCCCGCCGTACATTTTTTTTCGTTATTTGCAAGAGCACGCCCGAACGCTCCGGCCGCTCTAAAAAATTGCCGCGTCTGAAAATGGCGGCTGCCCATTGCCATGCTTGCTTTTCCGTCCGGGCGTGTTACGCTCAGGACTTCCATATTTGATGGGTGTTGGTGGAATCGTCCCGCCAACAGGCCATGGTCGGTTGCTGAACAGGGGCCGGTTCATGAAAACAATTGTAATTTTGCTGTGGGCAGTTTGTTTGGCGTTACTTGCCGGGCCGAGCTTTGCGGCGTCAGCTGCAGCGGGTCAATCGCAAATCACACCCGCCGAGAAAAAGTTATTGGTCTGGCATTTTAATCAATGCTCGTACAATGCCTTGGGTTCGGTCATGACTTATTACTACGGTCCAGGGCCGGCGATTACGGCGACCAACCGCAAAACGTTTGAAAATAAAACGTTTCGCCAACCTATTAAAGCCACCGGTTACGGCGGATTTTTCGGTTGGGCACCATGGACAAGCAAAATGGTGGATTCCGGCTTGATGGTTTGGAACGGCCATCGAGTTAATAACCTTGTGGCCGAAAATTTTTCACTGGCCACTGAGAAGGTACCGCAGGTGCTGGTACAGTTCGATCGCCAATCACATCGGTACCAATTTTGGGCTGTTGTTCGTTTTATGCCTGGCGAACGGGCACAGCTTATCGCCCGGCTTAAAACCATGCTTGCCAAAGGTCCCGTGATCATCTGGACACCATATGCGGCGATGCTTGATCGAACCCACCCGAATCTAGCGTGGCATCGGGCTAAACGAAAATCACCGGGGCATTACATGGTTCCATTTAATCCCTATTTAACGCACGCGGTGGCGGTATTTGCCATCAAACACTCGCAGCGAGTGCTGGTGGTTGACGGATCGATGCTCAACGGTGTGTACAAAACCACGCCCAACAATGTGGTTTGCACGGCGGCAGCCATGTCGGCATCGGTCCGGCTTAAATGGGGCGGGCCGACAATCCTTTCTAGCTGCGGTGATATGCAGGGCGATCGCTTTGATGTGGTATTTTATCGCCCCAAGCATGGCCTGCGGGCAGAGAGTCTGGTTCCGGCATGGCATCGGGCCAGAGTGCTTACGGCGGTGGATCAGGCGGGTGCCAACCGGGCAAACCTGCTGGCCGGTTACAAGCGGCTGCCAAAGCAAGAGCGGCCTGCTTTGTCGTTTCTGCTGGCAAACATGCCCCTGCATGACCGTCAAACGCTAAGTGGCACGTTCTTGGCCAACGATGTGGCACTGGCGTACAAGGCCGTGCGCGATCGCCCATGGCATAGCCACATTCCTCAGCAGGTATTTATGCAATATGTGCTGCCATACGCCAACTTGGATGAGAAGCGCGACAACTGGCGGCAGCAGCTTTGGCCGATCTGCCGGCGGCTGGTGGCGGGTTGCCACAGTGCCAGCGCAGCGGCCTTGGCGATTAACAAAAAACTATTTCATCTGCTGAATGTCAGTTACAACGCCCGCAAGCGTCCCATCCCAAATGAAAGCCCGACGCAATCCATGGCGTCGCATTATGATTCATGCAGCGGGTTGTCTATTTTACTTTGCGATGCCTGCCGCAGTGTGGGCGTGCCAGCCCGCGTGGTGGGAACTCCAATGTGGGCCATGCCACCCAACGACCCCAACGGTGATAACGCCGGCAACCACACGTGGGTGGAAATATGGGACGGCCAATGGCATGTGATGGGTTCTGACGAGGTTTCGCCGCTGGACAAACACTGGTTTTTGCCCATGGCGGCGCGTGCTTACCCATCGCGACATGTGATGATAGACGGCATCTATGCGCACCGCGTTTATGCGGCCTGCTTTCGGCGCAAGGCTCTTACGCCGGGAAACTGGTGGCCAATGGTGTGGAACCTTGCAGACCGCAGCGTATATGCCGACGATGTTTCGGCCGACTATTACCATCGTGAACTGGTAAAGGTACGTATTTCCGGCACGGGCACCGCCCGGCCCGCAAAGCTGGTGCTGCATCGCGATGGCCAGTTGATTGCAGATTTGCCGGTGCACGGTAGCACCATGCTTTGGCTCTCAGCCGGTGGCCACTACAAAGCGGTCGTGACATGCGGCGGCAAAAGCTGGACCGCCGACGTAACCGTACCCGCCAGAGCACCGTTTGTTATCCGAATCCAGCGGCCGTAGCAGCACCAATCAGGCAGGGTCACGCAATGAATATTATTATATCATTCATATATCGGATGATACCCCGCGTTATGCTGATTGGATGTTGCATGGCTTTGGCCCTGGCAACAGTAAAAGTAAGTGGTGCGGTGCAGCCCGGCCAGCGGTGGCACGGGCTGAATGTAAACCGGCAGGGCGTACTGGAAAAAGATGGGCGGCCGTACCGTGGCATCGGTGCCAATTACGTCGGGGCCTTACGCCAATTGCTGCGCAATAGCGACAAACCATCGGTGCTGCACGATCTGCAGCAACTGCATCAATACCACATCCCGTTTATCAGGTTTCCGGCATTGGCTGCCTGGGGTTCGCCTGCCCGCTGCCGCGCTTATCTGTTAAAAGTTTATGCCTCTGCGCCCCAGCGATATTTTCACGCAATGGACAAACTGTGTGCCATGGCCAACCGGTATCACATTGGCCTGATTCCAAGTTTATTTTTCACCCGGTGGCCGAACGATCTGGCGGGCCAAAAAGGCCTTACCGCCTGGAATAATAAACACAGCCGCACCTATAAAATTTGGACTACCTACGTCAAAAATATGGTCAGGCGTTACGCACACAATCGCGCCATCTGGGGCTGGGAATTTGGCAATGAGTTGAACCTGAATGTGGATTTGCCCAACGCCGGCCAGCACGGTGGCTACCTGCCATCGCTGGGTTACACCCATGTACAGATGTGGGCGCTTTACACGCGGTTCGTCCGTCTGATCCGCCGCTATGATCCGCAGCACATCATTGAAGCCGGCAACAGCCGCCCGCGGTGGAGTTCCTGGCATAATATGGTGAAGCATTCCTGGCAGCGTGATACCCTCCACCAGTGGGCCACGATGCTGAAAAAAGACAATGCTGCCTTTGATATGGTCTGCGTGCATGAATATGGCGCTTCCGCGCCGGCGAACATCGCCCGGGTGGCCGTTCTTGCCGCCCGCTGGCATAAGCCCGTGTTTGTGGGTGAATTTGGCGTGCCCGGTTCCAAAGCTAAAAGCCGACGGCTTTTTAATGCCATGCTGCAATCCATTGTTGAATCCAACATTGCGCTCTCTGCAGTGTGGGCGTTTGATGAGCCTCACCAGACGTACGGCAAAGAAGATTATTCAATCACCGCCACCAACAATCGCCGCTACATGCTGGCTGCCATTGAATCGGCAAATTTACGATTGATGCGTGGGCGGCCTTAAGATTGCCCCCGCCGTGCTGCGGTAATGTGTGTCCCAGCAAGCTGTAGGTGGCTGGGGGATACATAAATTGCGCGATGACTTTCTGGCGGCGGATTGGTCGACGGCGAGGTGTTGGCGGCAACACGATTTTGCGGCGCAGCGCGCGATTTCTTCTTCTATTAGTCTTGGTATTTCAGTCTTAGTAGCACCGCATCTGCGCATCACAGTTGTTGCATCAATGCGGCGTTCGGAAGCGCCGCATTGGCGCGACACTAAGGGTGCGTTTGCGGGTATGGCGACGTCGTTAAGGGCCGATAATATGTGGTTCTGGGATAAATTGGTGGTTCAATTGCCGGTCCGCATTTGCCGCTATCCCACCGATGGCGCGCTACAGCACTCCGTGTCCCATACCCTCTGCGGATTTATATTTTTCAGGGCTTGCAATCGCCCTGCGGTTTGACGATAATCCTTGGTTGCACAACGGTTGTCATCGCCTGCGGGTTTGTTGGCAACTGGTTTTCGGAAGAAAACGGCGGCCCAGTCTGGCGCCGGTGTTATCCGCTGCGTGGCGGACGCCGAGCTAACCGGGTTTGGGGCAGCCGATGATGTGAGGATTATATGTCTACGCTTACCCCCCCAACCGGGGCGGCCAAAGGGTTTGGCGCCGCCAGAACTAAAAATCAGGAAAAGTCAGAAAAGCGATCGACTGCTTCGCATGTGGACGTTGGCGGCAGGGAAGCACCAGTCGATGCCAACGGTTTGCCGACACTCGGTGCGCCCACTGGCCGGACGGAACGCTACATTGGCAAAACTGGGGCGGAGATTATGCTCCAGATGCTGGTGGAACATGGCGTGACCGATGCGTTCGGTTATCCGGGCGGGGCTATTTTGCCTACATTTGATCAGCTTTATAAAAAACAGATTAATTTCATTCTGGTGCGGCATGAACAGGGTGCTGGGCATATGGCCGATGGCTACGCCCGCGCCACCGGAAAGCCGGGTGTTGTGATTGTGACCAGCGGTCCGGGTGCCACCAACACGGTCACGCCGATGGCCACCGCGTACATGGATTCGATCCCGATGATTGTGTTTTCCGGCCAGGTGCGCACGTACATGATCGGAAACGACGCATTTCAGGAAGCGGATGTGACGGGCATTACGCGGCCAGTGACCAAGCGCAATTACCTGGTGAAAAGCGTTAATGATCTGCCACGCATTATTAATGAAGCATTTGTGATTGCTACCACCGGTCGTCCCGGGCCGGTGCTTATCGACCTGCCGGTGGATGTGACCACTTCCAAGGTGGAACAGGCGATTGACGACACGCCATATCTGCCGGGCTACAAGCTGTACAGGACCGGCCACAGCCGGATGATCAAGCAGGCGATGGAGGTTATTAACCGGTCGGAGCGGCCGGTTTTGTACGTGGGTGGCGGGGCGATATTAAGCGATGCGTGGAAGGAAGTGCGCAGCTTTGCAAAAAAGGCCAACATCCCCTGCACCACCACGCTGCTGGGGATGGGGGCGTTTGACGAACACGACCCGCTGAGCCTGCACATGCTGGGTATGCATGGCAGTGCCTACGCCAATTACGCCGTGCAGGAATCGGACTGCCTGATTGCCGTGGGTGCCCGGTTTGACGACCGGGTGACGGGCAATTTGAAGCTTTTTGCGCCCAAGGCCAAAATTATTCATGTGGATGTTGACCCGTCGAGCATAAGCAAAAATGTGAAGGTCGATGTGCCGGTGGTGGGCGATGCCAGGCTGTGCCTGGAAGAAATGATTGAACTGGCGGAATCCCGGCCTCGGCAGGCGTGGCTGGAACAGATTGCGGCATGGAAAAAGCAATATCCATTTATTTATCGCGATGATTCTGATCTGCCCAAGCCGCAGGCGATTATTGAGATGATCAATCAGGTAACTGAAGGCAAGGCGTACTTTACGACCGGAGTGGGCCAGCATCAGATGTGGGCAGCGCAATTTATCCGCTGGCGTTTTCCGCGCAGCATGATTACCAGCGGCGGGCTGGGCACCATGGGTTACGGGCTGCCGGCCGCGATTGGCGCGCAGGTGGGCCGTCCCAATGATCTGGTGATTGATATTGACGGCGATGCGTCGTACATCATGACTGCCATGGAACTTGCCACCATTCGGCAGTTTAATCTGCCAGTGAAGGTGGCGATTTTGAACAACCGCTTTCAGGGTATGGTGCGGCAGTGGCAGCAGTTGTTTTACGGCGGGCGGTTTTCCAACAGTGAAATGATCAACCCCGACTTTGCCGCCATGGCCGAAAGTTTCGGCATTCGCGGCTTACGCTGTGAGCGCAAAGAAGATGTACGCAGGACCGTTGAGGAAATGATCAAACACCCCGGACCATGCGTGGTGGATTTTTTATGTGAGACAGCCGAGAACGTTTATCCGATGGTGCCGTCCGGCAAGGGGCTTCACGAGATGGAGCTGGGCGTTGTGGCCAGTGCCCCGCCGAACAGCGGCCGCGAACTCGGTTCGCTGGCGTAAGGCACCGGGTTGGATATTGCCGCCATCTGGCGGTACAAGGCTTGAATCGTAAAAAGCATGGAATGGAGGTCGCGGTATGCGACACGTCATAACAGCATTGGTGATGAATGAGCCTGGCGTGCTGGCGCATGTGGCCAATATGTTTTCAGCACGGGGATTTAATATTGATTCGTTGGTTGTGGGCCGCACGGAAGACCCGCAGCTTTCACGCATGACCATTGTAGTGGTGGCGGATGACCGCACGCTGGATCAGGTGCGCAAGCAGTTGGCCAAGATCGTCACCGTGGTAAAGGTGCGCGATTACCGAGAAACGCCATTTGTGGCCCGCGATTTAATGCTGGTGAAGCTCAGCGCCTCGCCGCGAACGCGCAGCGAGATTATTGAACTCGCCAGCCTGTTTCGCGGGCATGTGCTGGATGTGGGGCACAATTCGCTCACGGTAGAGCTTTCCGGTGAAGAGGACAAGCTGGATGCGTTTGTGGATCTGATACGGCCTTACGGCATCCGCGAACTGGCACGCACCGGTATGATTGCCATGGCCCGGGGCGGGCACGCCATGTCACTGACGGGTGAGGATTCAGACGCTGCGGTTGGCAGCCCCCTTGCTGCCCCTGCACCGCTGGCACATGCCAGCGGCCGGGCTGCGCGGGGAGCAGCCAAGCGGGTGCCCACGCAGGAGGAGTTGGAATCCACCCCGCCGGGCTGAACCCGATGATGTAAATGAGGCCTTGCCGGCGTGATGGAATGGCCATCATCGTTTATCAGACGCGCATAGCATATGCAGGGCTAATGGATCCACCGGCAAGGCGCGGTGGTGGTTGGCGCTAACTGGTGGTCAGGCTTGAGGCACGGGCTGAATTGGCCTAAACTCTTGACCGGTAATGCAGTTTGAACTCTCCATTGACAGAGGATTATGAACATGCTGGATATCATTCGGGGAAAAGCCTACGTGTTGGGCGATAACATCGATACCGACCAGATCATCCCCGCCAAGTTTTTAAGTTACAACCCGTCCGACCCCGCTGAGCGCAAATACTTTGGTATGTACGCGATGGATGGCGTGCCCGCCGGGCAGCGAGGTTTGCCGGATGGGAATATCCCATTTGTTAAACCCAATGAATTTAAAAGTGAATTCAGCATTGTTGTGGGCGGTAAGAATTTTGGTTGCGGCAGCTCGCGTGAACACGCCCCATTGGCGATTGCCGAAGCCGGAGTGCGGGTGGTGATTGCTGAATTTTACGCCCGGATTTTTTTCCGCAATTGCGTCAACGGCGGCTATCTGGTTCCCTATGAGACGCCGGACCGGCTGGTGGATATCACCCATACGGGGGATGAACTGGTTGTGGATATCAAACGGAACCTGGTATCCAATGTAACACGGCGGACCGAGCATAAACTCAATGCCCTTGGGGATGTGGCGCCGATTATCGAAGCCGGTGGGGTTTTTCAATACGCCAAGCTTGCGGGCATGATCTGAACTGGCAGCCCGCCCGGGCTGTGCCTCGACAGGACAAAGTAGTATTATGAAAATATTATTGGTTGGATCGGGAGCGAGAGAGCATGCGTTGGCGTGGAAGTTGCGCCAAAGCCCGCTATGCACTGAATTATATATGGCCCCCGGCAACCCCGGTATGGCAAAGTTGGGCCAGTGTACAGCCATCCGCAGCGACGCCGTTGCCGACATCACACGGTTTGCGGTTGATAACGCCATTGAACTGGTCGTGATCGGTCCGGAAGATCCACTGGCATCAGGTCTGGTCGATGCACTTTCGGCCAAGGGCATTCGGGCGCTGGGGCCCAGCGTAGCGGGTGCACAACTGGAAGCCGACAAGACGTTTTCCAAGAAGATGATGCGAGAGGCACTGATTCCGACGGCCGAAGGCAGAAGCTTCAAATCCATGCGCGATGCCATTGCCTATGTGGAAACCCGCACTGACGGGATGGTGGTAAAGGCGGCCGGGCTGGCGCGCGGCAAGGGTGTAATCATCTGCAAAGACCCGGTGGAAGCCCTGGATGCCGTCCGCAATATTATGGAAAAAAAACTATTTGGGGCCGCCGGTTCCACCATTGTCATTGAGGAAAAGCTGGAGGGGCCGGAGATATCGCTGATGGCCTTTATCGACGGCCACAGCGCTTACGTTTTGGAGTCCGCACAGGACCACAAACGCATCGGTGAGAACGATGCGGGGCCAAACACCGGTGGTATGGGGGCGTTCAGCCCCGCCCCGCGCATGACCGACGAACTTAATCGCAAGGCGGAATCAGAAATTATTGTGCCCCTGCTTGATGTCCTGGCCCGGCATGAAATTGACTATCGCGGCATCATCTATGCTGGATTGATGCTGACGCCTGGTGGGCCTAAAACGCTGGAATTTAACTGCCGCTTTGGCGATCCGGAAGCGCAGGTGTTAATGATGCGGTTAAAAAGCGACCTGGTGGAAGCGGCACTGGCATGTATTGATCGCAAACTGGACCAAATTACGCTGGAATGGGACCCGCGGCACGCCGTGTGCGTGGTGCTGGCCAGCGCCGGCTACGGCTGGGAAAGCGACGACAAAGTTATCAAGGGCATTCCCATTGAAGGCGTGGATGACGCCGCCGCACTGCCAGATGTGATGGTGTTTCATGGCGGTACAGCAATTAAGGATGGCCAGCTGGTTACCAACGGTGGCCGCGTGCTGAGTGTTTGCGCCATGGGCGACACATTGGCCGACGCACGGGAGAGGGCCTATGCCGCGGTGAGCAAAATATCATTCAAGGGCATGCAGTTTCGGCGGGATATAGGATCCAGCGCGGGCTGAGCGTATGGCCGCGCGGTGTGCACCACAACAACACGATTCATAAGTGCCCGTGCGAGATCTGCTTTACCCATGGCAGGGGTCATTTGCTGATAGAGAGCGGCGTGCCTCAAAGCGCACCGGGATAGGGTGCGACTGGCTGTTGCCCGGTAGCGGCACCGATGAGTTTACACATCAGTGGGTTGTGGCATAAACCAGAATGTTGGCTCCAAGTTCCAGCGATGACCGTATTCCGTAAGCCTTGGCATACGGATTGGGCAAATCCTCCCAGCCATTGGAAAGCGAAATACGGCTGTATATGACCGCCGGGGCTCCGTCGATCATGATGGCTTGAAGCACGGGGCTGTGCAGGCCCGGATCAGCCGCTGCCACCACGGGTGAATAATTGACATGCTGCAGGTTAAAGAGGTCATGATAAATGGGGCTGGACTGCGGCAGGAGGTGCATTTTGTGGTGCGGCAACACCAAAGCTATTTCTTTATGAAATGCTTCATCAAAGGCAGCAGCACCCATGGCGTCATCCACCAGCAAAACGCCGCCCGCATGCAGGTAATTGTGCAGATTCTGCACCTGCTGGGGCGTCCATGAAAAATTACGCAGGCCGGTCATGTAAAGTATGGGGTATTGGCCGATCTTGGGGCTGTCCAACGTCACCTTCACCCGCTTGAACTGCACGCTGAGAGTGGTTTTCTGGTCGATGAATTTCATTAAATTGGGCAGGCCATGGGGCGTGGGGTTCCAATCGCCGTTGTTGACGATCTGAGCAAAGACCAGTTGATCGCGTGTGGGGATACGCGATTGCTGATAAATTTTTTGAATTTGAAATGCCCGCGCATATTGATAATCCGCCAGCACATAGGTGAGGATGTTGGCTCCCAGGCGCAGGGCATCGTGCTGATCGTAAAGCGTACCCCCTTTGATGGGGCGAGAGGCGGCGTTCCAGCCCCAGCTCATATCCACGGGCGAAAAAATAATTGCCGCCCGGCAACCCAGATACATGGCGTCCAGATAGGGCGGAATTTTTTTCCACGGGCCAAACCCCACCCGTACACGCATGGATTTGATTTTATTCAGGCAGTGATAAAGCGGATCATCCAGGGGCAGCGGCGCAAAGGGGCGGTTGGGGAACAGCTCATGTTCAAAGGCGACGAAACTTTTATTAAATGCGGGGCGTCCGCAACTGGCGTTACCAAGAATGGTGCCACCGGCCATTACATACCCCCGCAGGCGAGCCAGCACGGCGGTGCTAAATTTGGGCAGCGGTGTCCAGCCGGTGATATACAGGACAGGCAACTGCGTGGGGCTGTAGCTGAAGTTCATGGGGTTTACCTGAACGTAACGGTAGTGCTGACCAAGAGCGACGTTGGTCCAATTCATTAATGTTTCAATGTCGATGGTTTCAGTTGGATAATTTACCACCCGGTGGCCACTGATCACGTTAAGGTTCAGCATTCCAATAAGCGCCGGCGGCGCGGGTTTGCGGTGGTGTTCGCTGCGGCGCACCGGCGTGGCGGGCAGGGGCAGCGGAGCAACGGATTCACCACCGGACATACGCACATGATTGGCCTTGGGCGGAATCCACGCTTTTGGGTTGACAAAATGCGCCCAGGCCACCGAAGCGGTCAACATCGCGACGCTGGCAACTGCCACGAACATTTTCAAGGGTTGATGATGACTCATAGCCTTGTACCTCAACTGCATAGCCCAAACTTACCACCCACTGCACGGCCAACGGAAGCAAACCCAGCCGGTGCGCGGTCTGCCACCAACGATCCACGATATGAATATAACGTCAAGGAGGAACATTTGGTGCAACAATCCCGTCAGATTTGAGATGGCGGCTAAATCGGTCCACCCGATGACTGGACTTACGAATCGATTGAGCGGAAACCACGACCGATAACCATTGGCGGCTGGGCGAAGGGACCAAGCTACCGCATGAAGGCGTGGCGTGCCGATGGTCGGCAGGGTCACCCAGTCACGGCTACTTGGGCGTGCGGTTCTTGTTCCACAGTGCCATCAGCCGCCCCAGTGGTGGAATGGCAGCGGCATCATGGCCGGTGTAAGCTTCTTGAATAATGAACGCCCCGAGCAGGTCCCAACTTTTGAAGTCACCCCCATTCTGCCCCAAGCCCGTATTGGGGTTGTACGTCTCGTGCATTCCGCCGGTAGTTTTAATATCGCGCAGCAACACGGCGGCGGTGTTGCGGGCCAGCAATCGGGCTTGAGCGGTGTAGCCATAGTTAAGCAGGCCATGCATAACGATATAATCGGAAACAATCCATATGGGCCCCTGCCAGTATCCGTGTACGGGGTGGTAAGCGGGGCTTCCCGGGGCCAGAGAGCGTATGCCGTAGCGGGTCCAAAACTCATGCGGATTTAACGCCCAGCGTTTGATCAAAATTTGTGCCTGCCGCCGGGTTGCCACATGTGCCCACAGCGGGACCAGATTGGTCCATTCCAGCACTTGAATAAAAGCGCCCGTGCGGCTGTTGCGATTATAAAAAGTGTCGGCAGCCGCGTCCCACAGCCGTTTTTGAATCAGATGTTTGAGCTTGGAGGCACGTTGCTGATAGATACGAACATCGGCTGGCTTTCCCAGCAGCTTGGCCAGATCGGCCATGGCCAGGTATTCGCGGTAGATGTAGCAAGCCAGATCGACACCCTCGGTGCGGTTTGGCGGTACGGATATGACGGCGGGGCTGTTATCTGTGCCGCTTTCTACGCCGTCATACCAAGTGAAGAGACCATCTGGAGATCGTCGCGCGTGACGCCAATACCACAAGGTGTCAGCCAGACGAGAATAATAGGGCTTCAGCCAGGCCACGCTGTGCAGCGTCAGGCTTGCACGCAGGGCCATCTGTGCAAGGAAGGGTTTGCACATTTCGGGCAATGCCCAGAAGTGGCGGCCGTCCACTTCGCGCGGGGTGTAGCCGCGGTAAGAGGCATAATAATCGGTAAAGTGAAGAAAGTCTTCAACCGAACCCGCCAGGCTGTGGCCACGGTGAAAGTAACTGAGCGACACACCCATGAAGTATGTGTCCCAATCGAAAAGTTCATAGTACATGGAACCAGGTATGAGGTAGGCGTGATGCAACTGTCCGTTGGGTTGCCGGACGATCTGTTGCCAGCAGCCCGTTTTACGGATTGCCCGCTGCAACTGCCGCTGGAGGGCAAAAGCGGCCGCACGGTCCGTTGTATCTGAATTTGTGGCAGTCGGCATGGGGCTGGCGGCGCGGACCAGCCCGTGGGGTTTGGCCCAGATGCCGATCGCGATGGCCATCATCAACAACGTGGTTACGCCAATCAAGCTTCGTTTCAAACCCGCCTCCAGGTTGCAAGAGAACAACGACACTGGCCGCACAGCCAAGTTAACTCCACCAAGTGGATTATAACATATGGGCGTAAGAGCAGGCACCCGGTTCAGCCGCAGCGGGACGCTGATTGGAGGAAACGGCACCGTGGCCCAGCACCTCAGCCACATGTTATTTTCATATTTTCTGCGCCGCTGCCGGGGGTTGATGTTCTGCACGCACCCCGTCCGTGACCGGCAACCGCAGCACCGGTGCGGCGGTTCAAGGCACTCTTACAACGGCGACGTCCCATACCGTCTGGCGCAACGTTGCCGAACCGGCCAGAGCCGCCCCTGCCATGGTTTGCCGCCGTCACCCGCCGGTGATGGATGGCGGGGCTTCGGTGCTAGATGACGCCCAGTGCCGATTGGGATGGCGGCTAAGCGTGTACCGCAAATGGGCTCCCGCGGTAAGCTGCTTGATCGAGATATAGGCTTTGTTCCATGGGTGTCCATTGACGCTCAATACCCGGATATACGGTTTGACCGCAGCATGACGGCTGGTGCTGATGACGATTTTCTTACCGTGGTACGGTGCCGACAGGCGAATGGTGATGCTGTGGAACAGCGGTGAATTAATTTCCACGACTGGTTTGCCGGGGTCCATCATGTAGAAGCCCATCATGGTCATGACACCCCAGGAGGTCATTTCGCCACAATCATCGTTGCCGGGCACGCCATCAAAAGACAGTGTGTAATTTTGCCGCAGCACTTTGCGAATGGCCGCCTGCGTGCGCCACGGCATGCCGGAAAAATCGAATTCAAAGGGTGCCTCCAAGTCGGTCTCGTTGTAGGGGTTGTAAAACTGGTTTTTCCAACCCGGCTGCTTGTAACTGAAAAATTTCTGCAGGCGACGGTTGAAACGGTCCCGCCCAACTGCGTGCACAAGCCAGGCCATATCGCACGGCGCCAGCCACTGGTACTGCCAGCCGCTGCCTTCGATAAAGCTGGGCCACGTCTGCATGGGCGTGAAGGGTTGCTTCCACTGGCCGTCGGATAATTTGGGCCGGAAGTAGTGATCCTGGTGATCGAAAACATTACGGAAATATTTAGCGCGACTGAAGAACAGTCGGCGGGCGGCAGGTTTATCCAGTCGCTTTGCCAAGTGGTAAAGCGCCGTATAGGCGACGCAGTCTTCCTGTATCTGCGATACGGAACCATATCCTTCATAGTTGTCAGGATCAAAATGCAGTTTATTAATCCACCGGATATTACTTTCACCCTGATATGGGTGGCCCGGTGGAGGTGCGGTTGTGGCATCCTTCACCATCCCGCGCCAGGCGGCTCGCATGTCAAAACCATGGATACCTTCATCCCAAGCCTGGCACATAACGGTGGTAAGCGGGCTACCGCACATGACGTTGGTGTAATAATGCGTCTGGGGCCAGCGGCCGATCCACCCGCCCTGTTTGTACATAAGCACGATGGACTGGCACATATCGGAAAGCCGTTTGGGGGCTATAAGTCCCAACAGGGGCATTTCGCTGCGATAAATGTCCCAGCCGCTGTAATCCATGTAATCGACATGACCGGCGGGCATGCGATGCACGCGATCATCAAAGCCCATGTATTGGCCGTTCACATCGCTGGCAGTGTTGGGCATCATAAGGGCGTGATACAGCGCCGTGTAGAAGATAATGTGCTGGGCACGTGTCCCACCGTGAATTTTTATCACGGACAACGCGTGGTTCCAGCGGGCAAAGGCCGCAGCCCGAAGCGACTGAAAATTTTTTCCGGCGACTTCAGCGTGCAGATTCATTTCGGCGTTGGCCACACTGACATACGAGATACCAATCTGAACATCGACCACCCGCTGCACATTGGACCGCGGCCACGATACATAAGCACCGACCCATTGATGATGATTGGTTTGCGTGGCCACGCGATCGCCGGCGTGCAGAGTACCGTGGCCCTTCATGCCGCTGTGCGGTCCGGCCCATGTGCCAAATGATTTGAACGGCTGCGAAAAATGCATGACAAAATAGACGCGATATGTTTGGCCATTGCCGCAGAAGCAGTGGTTGGCATCGAAGCCAGTGATCTCATCATTGCCCACGATGTGCACATGGGCAGCATGGGTGTAATTGAGAGTTTCACTGATGGGTACCAGCACGTTGGCGCGGCGGCCGCCCGGGAAGGTAAACTGTGCCACGCCACAGTGTGTGGTGGCGGTCAGGGCCGCCTGCACGCCCCAGCGTTGCAATGCAACGCGATAGTAGCCCGCGACGGCACGTTCATCGGCATGCGAATAGCGCGATTCAAAATTTTGGATGCGGGTGTGCACCGGGCCGGTGGTAGCGGTAAAAAACACGTCGCCATCATTGTTGCACCCCGGGCCGCTCATATGGGTCATGGCAAAACCAAGGATGTGCGATTGGAAACTGTGATAGCCGAACCCGGTTACCTCGGTATTGGGGCTAAGCTGCACCATGCCGAAGGGCATCGATGGCCCCGGAAAGAGGTTGATGGTTCCACCCGGGCCGGTACCCGTCCCGATCAGCGGCTGGACAAAATCAACTGGTGGCGAATGTCGCCACGGAACAGTTGACTTGCTGATAAAATAAAAATTATCGATGCTCTGTACAGCAGCTCCTCCCCCGCTGGCGGCGGTGAAGCCTACATAGGCGGTGTGTGATTTGACGGCACCGGGAATGTCGATCAGTTGGCGGGTTGTGAATGTTTTTCCAGTTTTCAAATCTTTCAGATGTTCAGTGATGTATTCGCCATTGTATTGAATTTTCACACGTATCGGATCGCCACTGCCCAGCGCGACCGGGTCGGTGCTTTCATACATGCCGGTCACGCCCTGGGTGTGGGCACATACGCCAAGCCCGCTGCCGGCGTACAGGTTAAATTCCACCGCTGCGCTGTGGGCAATCGGCGAGGTACGGTTCTGGCTTCCGTATCCCAGGCCGCCACCGTCACCGCCCAAAGCCTGCACGCCGCGCGGGTCATTTTGGAAAACCATTGCCAGGCCGTCGGCAAACATGCTTGCATGCCCAGGTTTGGCCTGATAGGTAAAACCTGCCTGAAAGGCCTGAATGTTCTGGCGATGGCGGCAGAATATGCTTGCGGCTCGGAATGTACCGCCATTGGTCAGCGTGATGCCGCCATTGACGACCTTTGGTACGGGTTCATGATAACTGTTGGCAGGAGCAAATGCCGCCATGCCATTAATATCTGCGGACGCCGCCCCCGCTCCAAGCAAAAGGGCTCCGACCGCCGCCACCCATGTCCTGCCGAACAAACGTGCACGCATACCAAACACCCCTTCTATTAATGGTTGCGGTTGAATACCGCATCCGCAAGCTTACATTACCCGAATCGGCGGCGCGGGATGTCACGCACCCGCAGATGGTATGTCCACCCCGCCATTTAATATTGGCGAGTAATATAGCAAAACGAATCTTTATGCAAGTGCTTCGCGCCGAGACAAGTCCAGATGGGGTCATGCGTGGCGCGATTTTGCGGCAGGCATGCATTTCCAGGTGGCGCACCAGATTGTCGCGAGGATGGGAAAGAGCGATGCAGAATCGCCAATTGGTGCTCCCATCCGCGACCACGAGAATATTGACCGCTGGCTGCGATAAAAACTTAATGACATTTACAAATCGAATGGAGGTCTTGCAAGACAAGCCGAAATCGCGTAACCTAAAAATTTAGGTGATGAGGAACAGCGATGGCCTTTGGCCAAAAACCATCCGACCGGGAATTGAACATTCTCAAAATACTTTGGGAGCGGGGGCCGTGCACCGTGCGGCAGGTGACGGACGTGATCTGTCAAAAAGAATATCTGGCACAAAATACGGTTCAGACATTTCTTCGCCTGATGGAAGATAAGGGGCTCGTCGCCCATGAAGAACAGGGGCGGGCATTTGTGTATCGCGCTGTGTATCAGCGATCGCAGGTGGTTAAGGGATTCATCGCATCGATCTTTGACGGGGCCATTGATCAACTGGTTGTGCACGCAGTGGACGGCGGAAAATTAACCGATGAACAACTCTCTACCATCGAAGCTAAAATTCGCACCCTTCGGCGGGAGGCGAAACCATGAGCCATATCGCCCTCTGGCTGGTGGACTGGCTGTTTGCCACATTGCTGATCCTTGGAGCAGGTGCCGTAGCAGTCGCACTCTGCCGCCACGTTGCTTTACGGGAGCGCATAGCGGAGCTCTCGCTTGCAGCCGCCGTTTTGGCCGCCATACCTGCGGCGGTGCCCAGCACGCATCGGCTATCACTGGGATTGTTGCCCGCGCCTGAACGCCCCCATGCGAAAGTGCACATTGGCCTGCTGCCATGGAAATCATCCGCAGCGGGTGTGGTGCGTCAGCCCCCTGCTCATCCCACAAACCAGATTCAAAGGCAACATAAGGTTTCGTCCGGCGTGCTTGGGATCGTTGCCTCCTGGCAGGTTTGGCTTCCATTGCTTTATGGGGCGGGTGTCGCATTCATGCTGGGCAGATTGTTTGTCGGTTGGTGGCTACTACAGCGGATTAGAAAAAATGGCCGAAGAGTACACTTGCCACTCCCGCGGCAAATTCAATCGCATCTGATGCGCGAGCAGGTAGATATATTCACTTCGCAAATGGTGGCAACACCCCTGGCGGCGGGCTGGTTCAGGCCGATGATCCTGCTGCCTGAAGGTTTTGATGGCCGGTCCGAGGCGGTCGCGGTTGTGGCCCATGAACTGGCCCACATCGACCGCAGGGACATCCGCTGGCGCTATCTGATTTCTTTTGCGCAGGCGATTGTTTTCATTAATCCGCTGGCCAATTATCTTGCCGGCCAAGCCCGGCTGGCACAGGAAATACTGGCTGATCGGCTGGCGGCTGAGGCGGGCCCTGGACCGGCAGCTTATGCCAGTATCCTGCTATCGCTTGTTAAATCGACACCGCCCGGGAATCAAGTGACATGGGCCACCACCTTTATGCTTGGTGGCAGGTCGGAAATGCTCAGGCGATTGGAACACATTGCGGAGGGCAAACCGATCGGCCCGGCAACGCTTGGGCGGCCGCTGCTGCTGGGGCTGCTGGCAACTGCCACGCTGGCTTGTGCGGCGGCATCTGCCATTACGTTGCAAAATCCGCAGGCTGGCAGGTCTACCGGGCCAATCGGGTCGCGAGGTAGTGAAGCATCGCGGCGTGCCGCCAAATTGATGCGCATCTCGGCCCTGCAATATCTGGCCCGACGGCAGCGGCCCGATGGGGCTTGGCTGGGGCGCTACGGGCCAGCGGTCACGGCGCTGGTGGTTCGAGCATTTTTGCGTGCGGGCGAATCACCAAGCCTGCCGCAGATCCGGCGTGGACTGCACTTTATCGAAAGTTGCCGCCAACCGGATGGTGGCTATTACCGGCTGGATGAGCCTGCCTACAACACGGCAATTGTGGTGCGGACGCTTTCAATGCTTCACGGCAGAAAGTATGCTCGGCGGTGCGCCCAAGCCATCGCATTTTTGCGGTCCATCAACGCACCTCCATCGGCCAATGCCGACGCGATCAGGCGCTGGTATGACGGACACAGCAGCCGGGGAAGGAATGTGGCCGACAATGCATCTGCGACAGCCGGCGCGATGGCGGTGGCACTGGCACCTGACTTTGGCAATTTAGACCCGCACGAGCGGCCGGGAGATATGCGCCTGCGCAGCTACGGCTCGATTACCTATTCTCAGTTAAAAAGCATGATCTATGCCAACCTGTCGCCACGCGACCCGCGTGTGGCCAGGCTTTCGCATTGGTTGCGGGCGGAAAAACAAATTCAGAATAACCCGGCCGCACATGGTTCCCAGGGGTTGTTGTACTTCTGCCTTGTGTATGCCCGCGTCATGCACGCCATGGAAAAGACGCACAGGGTCAGCATCATCTCCTTGTGGCGAGTACCGCTGGTACATTTAATGCAATCACTTCGCCGCCCTGGCGGATATTGGAAAAACACCTATTCGGGCCAATGGCTGGAGGGTAATCGTATCATGGCCACCACTTATGCTGCCTTGATTTTTGATAATGTTCTGGCTCATTAATACCGCTTTTTAAGGAGCAATGCATATGTTGATTCCATTCAAACACCTTGCGAGAAACACGCTGCTTGTGGCGGCAGCGACCGGTCTTATGGCGGCTGGAACCCTGCAGGCCAAGCCGCTTTACAAAACCGATAAACCGCTGGCCAGAGGGCTGCACTATCTGCTGGCCCATCAAAACCCCAATGGAAGCTGGGTGCCACAGGTGGGGCCCGCTGTTACCGCATTGGTGGTAAAGGCATTAATACAGGCTGGATACAACCCGGAATTCAAGCCCATTGTCAAGGCGATGCACTTCATAGAATCAACCCGCGGCCCCGATGGCGGCTTTTCTGAAATGGTGCTTCCCAACTACAACACCTGTATTGTACTGAGCACCTTGGCCATCATGCCCGGCCACAAGTACCAAAAGCAGATCAAGGCGGCCCAGCATTTTTTAATATCGATGCAGCGCGTCCCGCCAATGAAAGAGCCCAACGGCAAGCTGATTACCAAAAACAGTTCATGGTACGGCGGCGTAGGTTACGGCACGGGGCGGCCGGATCTTTCCAACACATCGTTTTTTATTCAGGCACTGCATGATTCGGGCGTGCCGGCATCCAACCCGGCCATGAAGCGGGCCTTGGTGTTTGTTGAACGCTGTCAGGAAAACAGCGAAACCAATCCCGAACCGTTTGCCAAGGGACTGCACAACGGAGGCTTTATCTATACCGCGGCCAATGGTGGCGAATCTCAATTTGGCGATACTGATCACCTCAGCGGACGTGCCACACTTACCCCCTACGGCACGATGACATACGCCGGGCTTAAAAGCATGATCTACGCCGGCCTTACCAAACACAGCCCGCAGGTGCGCGCTGCCCTGCGATGGATAAAATCGCACTGGACCCTCAACTACAACCCCGGCACCGGCGGCAGCCGCATGGGGTTGTTTTATTATTATTTAATGTTTGCCCGTACCTTCCGGGCGCTGGGGGTGTCCACCATCACCGACATCAATGGCGTCAAGCACAACTGGCGTCATGAAATTAGGAGTAAGCTTGAATCTTTGCAGCAAAAGAACGGCTCGTGGTACAACCAATGGTCGCCGCGCTGGCTGGAAAAAGTTGCTCCGCTGGTAACCGCCTATTCATGCCTGATACTGGAAGACACCGACAAAAAATAAGTCCGCTTAACTGCATCCGGGAAGGCTTTTGGAGAAATCGCTTCGTCTATGACACAAACAACATCAACCGAAAACCAGGGGCCGCGTCTGGCCATTGTAGGCGTGGGTAACTGCGCCTCCACGCTGGTGCAGGGGCTTACATGGTACCGGCGGAATTCTGCGCAGGTCGGCTTAATGCATCCAGTGATTGGAGGCATGTCGGTAGGTGATATTGAAATTGCCTGTGCATTTGATGTAGATACCCGCAAAATTGGCACTCCGGTTGCCAAAGCTGTATTTGCACCCCCTAATAACGCCCGCATTTTCTGTCCCGATCCCGATGACAACGGTGCGATTGTGCACGCAGGCCCGCGGTTTGACGGCGTTGCTGCACACCTTGAACATTTCCCCGCCGATCGACGTGCAGTGACGGATAACCCTGTAAAAGAAATTGAGATTGCCGATATCGTGAATATTTTGCGCCAGTGCAAGGCCGACGTATTGGTAAACTATTTGCCGGTCGGTTCACAGAAAGCGACCGAATTTTATGCCCAGGCCTGCCTGGAAGCGGGCTTGGCCATGGTCAACTGCATACCGGTATTTATTGCCAGCGACGCCGGCTGGGCAGGCAGATTCTCGGCTGCCGGACTGCCGATCATTGGCGATGATGTCAAATCGCAGTTTGGTGCCACGATCATTCACCGACAACTCATGGCCCTGGCCGAAGCCCGCGGCATTGCCGTCAGCACCAGCTACCAGTTGAATGTTGGCGGCAATACCGATTTTCTCAATATGCTTGAACGCAGCCGTCTGGGCAGCAAAAAAACCAGCAAGACCGAGGCGGTCAACAGTCAATTGCACACTCCACTGGATGCTGGGCACATCCACATCGGGCCATCGGATTACATTCCATTTTTGAACGATCAGAAGATCTGCTACATCCGAATAAATGCCCACGGCTTTGGCGGCCTTCCAATGGAAGTGGATGTAAAGCTGGCGGTTGAAGATTCACCGAATTCAGCGGGCGTGGTTGTGGATGCGGTGCGCTGTGCATGGCTGGCCCGTAAAGCGGGCGTGGGCGGCCCACTAATGGCCGTTTCAGCCGCATTGATGAAGCACCCGCCGCAGCAGCAGCCCGACGCCGATGCCGCCGCCGCCATGGATGCATGGATCGCCGTCAATGATGCAGCCTCGCCGCGCCGCGACTGAAGGCGTCGTGCACTGCAAACGCGGTGCCCCAGCGTTTTCCAAATTGAGGAGCCGCGAATTCAGCCTTCACCAGCCGCAATGGGCCACGAACGACCGCGAGCGTCGCCCCGTTGAGGTGAAGGCAATTCCCCGTTAGCATGGTAAAAAACGCGGGTTTGCCGCTTGTACGGGAGGTACGAAAAAAATGCCTGAGCCGCGCCTGAACGTTGCCTCAATGAAAATATATGAGATTCTTGAGGATTACCAGACGGGGCGCCTCGCGGTGCCTGAGTTCCAACGTGATTATGTTTGGCGAAAAAGCAAAGCACCTAAACTACTCGACTCGCTCTACCGTGGATACCCCGTTTCGTCAATTTTGCTTTGGGAGGCGGACGATCCCGCGATCACCCCAAGGCGCAACGAGCCGCGGGCATTGAAGGGCCCCACCGTAAGATGGTTGATCGACGGCCAGCAAAGGGTGATGACATTGCACCGCATCCGGCAGGGCGAGATTGAGGTGATGTTCAACCCCTCTAATGGCGGCCAGTTTTCCCTTGTAAACGCGGCGAACAGGAACCAGCGCGGATGGTTTTGCGTTGCGGACCTCTGGGACGATGACAGATACAGGCAAATCTCGTCGGACGCCACCGAAAGCGCGGCCCGGTGCCTTGAAAATGTCCGCAGAATCTTCAAGGAATACGAGATACCCGTTGTCAACATGCGGGGGCATAATTTTGAAGGGGCGGTGGAGGCTTTTAAGCGGATCAATACCCAAGGAGTCCGCCTTGGCAGCAACGACATACAGAGTGCCGAGATCGCGGCGAAGCACTCCCGATTTATCGCCAAGGAGGTGCTCCCGTTCCTCGAAGAGGTCCATGGCAATGGGTTCGACCGTCTGACCATCATGCACCTCTTCCGCGTATGCGCGTTCCTCGCAACCCCCGACGAACGGACGCGTACACCGTTGCGGGACCTCCGACGAGCCACACTCCTTGAGGCTTGGAAGCGGACCACGCGAGCAACTGAACGCGTAATCGGAGCCCTCCGCGACCGCTTTGGTTTTGTGGACATGAACGTGCTCTGGTCTGGCACGTTGGTCGTGCCGCTGATCATAATGGTAGCGATGCAAGAGACCGAAAACAAGGTCGATTTTGACGAAGCGCTGGGATGGATGGCGCTGGCCGCGATCCGACACCGGTACACAGGATCGGTAGACACCGCACTTACCCAGGACCTGCGAGCTTGTCGCAGGGACGATCCTATTGCGGCCCTACTCAAGAATCTGCGCGACGCCGAAAAGGGCGGCGAGCTGGGGGCGGGCCCCGGGGATTTCCAAGCGAATCTCGGTGACCGTGGTGCAATGCTGGCGGCGTACATCGCCTGTCGCCATCGTGGCATGAAGAGTTTTCGTGGCCAGGCCGTCGCGGGCCAAGCGCAAATTGATCGACACCATATCTGGCCGAGGCGCCATTTCGACTCTGACAAAAGGCATCTCGCCGATACCGTCGCCAACATCGCGTTCACCTTGGAGGAGGACAACCGATCCATCGGGGCGGAGATTCCCGAAAATTACCTCGCCAAGATTCCCCCGAATGTCCTAGACTCGCAATGTATCCCAAACGATCGCGACCTTTGGAAGGGTGATGCAAAGGAGGAATTCTGGCAAGAAAGGCGAAGGCTTCTGGCGGAGGCTTTTAACGATTTTGTAAGAAAGCACCTCCCGCACCGGAAAATCTTGTGATAAATGTTGGGCTACCCACGACTGCGGATGACTAACCACATGTGCGATTGTTAATCGCTGCCAGTACCTTTTCCGGTACCGGCATGACCGACAATCTGGGCAATCGCAGCAGCTCCCAGCCGGCGAACTCCTTATCGGCCTTCATATCAGCCAGTGTAAGCCTGCGGGGGAAAGTGTTTTTATATTGAATTTCTATTGTAACATCTTTGGGATCGCTTGGGCGGACTACTGCGTCTGAATGGGCAACCGCCGAGCCGACAATCGCTTTCTCGGCACCGGTGTGATAAATCAGAAGGACATCTCCCTTTTTTATGCGGCGCAGATTTTTCAGCGCCAGCGCGTTGCTGACACCGTCCCACTGGGTCTTTCCATCCGATTGTAAGTCCGCAAGGCTGTAATCGGATGGCTCGGTTTTCAGCAGCCACGTAGCCATTGATTATTTTCCTTCATCTGATGGGCCTGCCCTGTCGGGCGGCCGGCCTTCCCCGCCAGGCGGTGGGCCATCTTGCGGAGGGCGCGCATTGGGTTGCGGCGGCATCCCATTGAAACGCTGGTTATTGGTTGGTGGACGCGGCCCCTGCGGCCCGCGTAATGGGCGATTGGTGGTCGGACCGGCACCGCGTCCATCGCTCCGGCCCCTCGATGGCCCGGGCCGAGTGTCACGCCCCGGCGGGGGCGGCGGCGCGGTGCCATCGCCCGGGTATTGCATCTCGCGACCATTGGGCAGCCGCGGGCGGGGGAGATTAAATGCAGTGATCTGCTCCATCGGAACGGCCACCTTCTTGCCATCGTCGTACTGCACCAGCACCAACTGGGTCAGAATTTGCCCATCGAGAACCCATCCTTCGCCGGCCTCGGTACGCACGCGGCTGTTTCGACGCGGCAATTTGGCTTTTAATTCTTCGTAGGTTTCATCTTCATAACGCAGACAACACATCAATCGCCCGCACCGGCCGCTGATTTTGGCCGTGTCCAAGGTAGCCTTTTGGGTTTTCGCGGCTTTCATGGATATGGGCGCAAGCACTTTCAAAAATTGTTTGCAGCAGCAATGCTGGCCGCACTTTTCATAATCGGCAATCAGGCGGGCTTCATCGCGGGCACCCACTTGGCGCATATCAATTCGCGCATGCACCAGCCCGGCCAGATCCCGTACCATCAGGCGAAAGTCCACCCGAATTTCAGAGTGAAAATAAAAGATGATCCGCTCGCGTCCCAGCAAATATTCCACTTCGACAATCTTCATGTCGAGGCGGTAGTGAGTTGCCAATTCGCGGGCCATGCGCAGGTGTTCTGGTTTTTGGTCATCCAGCTTTTGCTGTTCGGCCAAGTCGCGTGGTGTGGCGACGCGTAAGATTCTTCCCGAGTTGCTGAACGGATAATCATCGCCACCAGAATTGGCTATGTAATTCAGCAATTTATCGCGGGTGATGGATTTACCGCATCCACCATTGCCACAGACGGTGGTGAGCATCTCGACGATTTCAGTTCCGCGAGGCGTGCGCGCAACCAGCTTGGTGCCGCAGCCAACTTTGTGATCGAGCGTATTTTCAAATTCTCCAATGGCCAGCAGGTAGCCATAGCGTACCACCAGCGTCCTTGGTTTTTCCGGCGCGGGCGGCGGCGTATCCAGCGGCATAATTTCGAGGGATATCGGCATATGCGGTCATTCCAGCTTTTGCAGGCAGGTCGATGCAAATCCCGCCAACCAGAATTGATTCTAATGCTTAACGCGGGTTAATACCAATCACATTTAATTTGCTCTTGACGGGCCGGGCCGTCGACCCAAATTTCCGCCTTGCGGCGACCAGTGTTGGCCTCTTTACCAGCCACACTGGCGACAGACGGTGACAATGGGTGCCAAGAGCTTGCGATCTCGGCAGTGGCGGGCGGTCCACAGAACTTTCAGGTCAATACGTCCACCGAATCGGGTACGGTTGCCTCACCCTTGGCGCTCTCAAATGACACCGCATCTGGCACTGCCGACATCAGGACACCTCTGTCAGGCTGGCGAGAAAATCCTGCGTGCGTTTTTCTTTCGGTTGATCCAGCACGGCCTCCGGGGGGCCTTGCTCAATGATGTGCCCGCCATCAAAAAATATGATTCGGTCTGCCATAGTGCGGGCGAAATGCATCTGGTGGGTGACAAAAAGCATGGTCATGGAAAGCTGACCAGCCAGTTCCCTCACCAGTTTAAGCACCTCGGCTGCAATTTCAGGGTCCAGTGCCGAGGTGATTTCATCAAAAAGCATAATTTTGGGCTGCATCGCCAGGGCGCGGGCTATTGCCACACGCTGCTTTTGGCCGCCAGAGAGTTGCGCCGGCCATGCCCTGCTTTTGTCTGCCAGACCGACACGCTCAAGCAATTCCCTTGCACGCCTTTCTGCCTCGGGTCTGGGCAATCCCAGCGACCGCATCGGCCCCTCCATTACATTGTTAATGACGCGCATGTGATCAAAAAGATTAAACTGCTGAAAGACCATGCCGACGTCCCGCCGGATGGTGCGCAAATGCCGCTGGTCGGTGCGCCGTCGCAAACCCGGTGGCTGTGACGGATAAAGATTCCGGCCATTGATCCATACCTCCCCTTCATCCGGGCGTTCAAGCGTCATAATGATTCGTAAGACCGTCGATTTGCCCGACCCACTCGGGCCGATGATGAAAAGACGCTCCCCGCACGCTACGGTAAGCGAGAGCCGGTCAAGCACGGTAAGCTGGCCAAAACGCTTGGAGACATTCCGAAGCTCGACCGCGGGTTCGCTGGTACTGTCCAGAGGCATTTATTAACTCCGTCGACGGGTAAATCTCTCACAACGGCTGATGCCGAGCGCTGAGATGAGACTGACAACTAAAAACAGCACTCCCACCATGGTCATCGGCTCCAGGTACCGAAAGGTGGTATCGCCGATGACCAGGGCCTTCTGCATCATTTCGCCGACAGTAATGGTCGACAGCAAGGGCGTGTCCTTGAACATGGCCACAAGGTTGTTGCCCATGGCGGGAATCATGGGGATTATCGCCTGCGGCAATATGACATCTAAAAATGCCCGATGCGGGGGAAGGCTCAACGCTACGGCCACATCGCGCTGGCCACGCGGAATACTTTGAAAGCCGGTCCGGTAAACCTCGGCTGTGTAAGCGCTGTAATTGACCCCCAGCGCGATGATGCCGGTAAGCAATGCGGGCATCTGCAGGTGGAATTCCGGAAATACATAATAGAGGAAAAACAGCTGAATAAGCAGAGGCGTGTTGCGGATAAATTCCACAATCATCCGCGCCGGCCAGACCAGCATGCGGCGGCCGCTAAGCACCATGCCAGCCCATAGAAGCCCGATCAGCAGTGCAAGAAACATGCCGGCCACTGTGGCTTCAACGGTTACGACCGGCCCCTGCAGCAGCGTTGGAAGCACATGCCACGCGAATGCCCAATGCCACGTCATGCACGGCTCCCGACCGGAAAGCGAATTCGCCGCTCCAGAAGGCGCATCAACAGGCTGATGACCATGGCCAGAGCAAAATAAATCAGCATGGCCAGCCCGTAAACCTCTCCATTGGCAAGCGTGGATTCGCGTAGAACCTGCGCCTGAAAAGTCAGATCGCTGACCGTGACCAGTCCAGCCAGCGCGCTGTTTTTAAGAATGTCGATAAACAAATTAGCCATGGGAGGGACAATCCGCGGAAGCGCCTGGGGGATGATGACGCGGCCAATGCGGCTGAAAAGTGGCAGGTTGATGGCAACCGCAGCATCCAGTTGTCCGCGGGGTACCGCGACGACCGCACCGCGAATTATCTCGGCCCCATATGCACCGCCGTTCAAACCCATTACCAGTATGGCGGAAAACATGGGTGAAAGACTCACATGAAAAAATGGCAAAACGTAAAACACCCAGAAAAGCTGAATCATGGCGGAGGTACCGCGAAAAATTTCAATGTAGATTCGCGCCAGCCAGGCCACCGGTGCAATACCGCTGAGGCGGGCGAGAGCTGCAAGGGATGCCGCGACCGCACACAACGCGATTGCTCCGGCCGTGATTTCAGCGGTCACCAGGGCACCGCGCAGCAGGGGAATCAGCAAATGTAGAAAAGTGTTCATCGGCATTGGCCCATTAAAAGCGGTTGATTGCTTCGTCTGCTGATGAAGGTTCTATCGTCATCAATGTCCTTTGGCGGGTGCCTGGCTTTTGCAGCCACATAACTGATCTGCAGTAATGTCGCCGGGCATATCGGCGGCTGTAAAACCAAAGCGCCGAACGGCCCGTAAATGCTGACGCGACGGGATATAAGTTTTCAGCACCTTGTCCACAGCCCGTCGCAGGCGGACATTGGATCGTCGGAACCCGAAGGAACCATACCCCAACTGGCGCACGCCCTTGATGACGGGGTTGTGAAACGGCGATGCCACCGCGACGCCCGCGCCGTGAGCTTGTCTGACCAGGCGGCGTACGGTAAGTTCGGTGGCCGCATAAGCATTGACACGGCCATTTTCGACTGCGGCCAGGGCACTGGGCGCGTCAGGGAAGAGTCTGATCTGCCGCTTCGGTATGCCCACCTCACGCGCGTAGTTGTACTCGATGGCCCCCTGCACCACACCCAGTCGCCATGAAGGATGATGTAAAAAATCAGTATAACTATGCAGGTGCAGAGGATTACCTTTCTTCACAACGAATCCGTCGCCGATGGCAAAGGTTGGATTGGAAAACGCAATTTGCCGGCAACGCAGCGGTGTGATGTACATGCCGGCAGCGATGACATCAAACCGCCCTGCTTTCAACGCTGGTATTAATGAGCCGAAATTGGTTAAAACGCCGTGGATGTGCCTGACGCCAAGTTTGTTCATCACGGCCCGCAGAACGGTTGGCGACTCGCCGGTAAGTTTGCCGGTTTTTGGGTCAATGTATGCAAACGGTGCCTCGTCGGCATACCCAACGGTGATGTAGCCGCGAGCTTTAATTTTGGCCAGCAGACTGACCCGCTTGCCGGGGCTTTGATGGCTGCAGCCGGCCAGCAGATAAGCGCCCGCCAGAAGTCCCGCGACGGGCAACAAATGTTTCATCCGATAATTACACACGGCTTGTCCCCGGGATGCGCAAATTTTCATCAGCACAAAACCAGCGGCGCACTGGAAACTCGGAGGGCCACGCCAGCCGAAGGACATCAGCGCCGCGATCTAACAAATCGCTTCTATAAAATTTTGATGGGCTTGTCAAGTTTGAACACGGCGCATCGACATGTGGGCGCGCGGACGCACCCACGCATGATGCGCGTGTGCGAGCCACGCGGCTAAAGCAGGGCGAGGATGTGACTGAGGATGGTGGATGTGCCCTACCGTCACACGGTGGCCGCTGTGCCGATGCGGTTGGGTTTTTATGGCGACGGGTCATCGCAGTCTGTATTTCGCGATGCCCAAAAACATTGCCACGCCCATCCCAACCGCAAGGTCGTAAAAACTGGGGTGCAAAATGAATATGGCGTGTATAATCCCGCTGCTGTATGTTTTTGCCGCTTGTGACATGGATTGACTGGAGCAGCAATGATCAAAGTTTCACCTCCCGGCTATCTGATGGAGCGGCATACTCGCATTCGCGCTGCAGTCAAGGATGAAAAACTTCCCGCCTTGCTGATAACCAACTATACCGATGTCAGCTACGCGACAGGTTTTGAAGGTGATGACTCCTGGGCTATCGTGGCGCCGGACCGCATTTATCTAATAAGCGATTTTCGGTACGTTGAACAAGTTGGGGTTGAATGTCCTTGGGTAACGCTGGTGGTTCGAAAGCATTCGCTGGATGAGGAAGTCGCGACCATATTGAAAAAACGCAAATGGGACCGTCTCGGCGTCCAAAGCGAAAGCCTGACATTGCGGCAGAAACAGGCATTGGAAAAGGCAATCAAACCGTCCCATACCAGGCTGAAACCTACCGCAGATTTAATATCAAAACTGCGCGACATTAAGGATTCGCATGAGCTGGGTCTTACCGAATCAGCCATCCACATTGCCCAGGAGGGGTTTCTTGCCATGCGAAAGCAACTGCGCCCGGGCATGACGGAAAATGAAATCGCTGGGCTGCTGGAATATGAAATGCGCCGGCGAGGGGCGTCCAATTCTGCCTTTGACAGCATTGTCTGCGCCGGTGCCAACGGTTCGCTGCCGCATTATCGGCCGGCGGACGTACCCATTACCAGTAACATGGCACTGCTTTGCGATTGGGGTGCCCGCTATAAGGGTTACCGGTCTGACCTCACACGCATGTTATTTATGGGCAAAGTGCCGGCTAAAATTCGCGAGATTTATAAAATCGTGCTCGAGGCCCAGCAGGCGGCCATTGCCGCCATTGCGCCCGGCGTGGCGGCAAAGCAGGTTGACAAGGTGGCACGGGATATTATTTCCCGGGCCGGTTACAAAAAGAATTTTGGGCACGGCCTGGGTCATGGTGTCGGGCGTGATATTCATGAGGGGATGAGGCTGGCGGCCAAATCCACGGGGGTGCTGGTGCCCGGCGTACTGGTGACTGTTGAACCGGGGATTTATCTGCCCGGTATCGGAGGCGTGCGGATTGAAGACGATGTACTGGTAACCCATGACGGCTGCCGGGTGCTGAGCACGTTGCCACGCGACATGGATAGCGCGCAATTAATGTAATAATCGGGGCGTCATCGCCCGCTGCGGAGGAGTTTCATGGCCAAGGAAATGTTTACGGACAATAAACGTGTCCGCGATCTGATAAAGCTGATGGCGGAGAATGGGTTGACGGAAGTTGAACTCATAGAGGATAAGTCTTCCATTCGTTTGAAGCGCGATCTGGCACCGGCTGCCCTGCCGGCCGCGCCCGGTCTGGCTCATCCCGCCAGTTACCATCCGGTGCCAGCACCCGCCGCATTGGCAACTCCATCGGCAGCACCGGCCCCCAATGAACCCGAAAAGCCCGCAGCCACCGGGCCAACCATTAAATCGCCGATGGTGGGCACCTTCTATGCCGCCGCCGGGCCGGATTCACCCCCGTTCGTCAAAGTTGGTACGCATGTGGATAAAGACACGGTGGTCTGCATTATAGAAGCCATGAAGGTATTCAATGAAATTAAGGCGGACACCACCGGCACCGTTGCCAAGATCCTGGTGCAGAATGGACAGGGCGTGGAATTTAATCAGCCCCTGTTTTTGCTTAAGGCTGACTGAAACGTGACCCGCGCCGCCACCGGGGCTGAATGTACACAACTGTGCAGACCATCGCTGCGTGTTGAAAGGTGAGGATGTTTTCGAGAATTCTAATTGCCAATCGAGGAGAGATCGCGCTGCGGATTATTCGAGCCTGCCGTGAATTGGGGATTGAATCCGTGGCAGTGTTTTCAGAAGCCGACCGCGACGCAAACTACGTGCGCCTCGCCGACGAGGCGATCTGCATTGGCGGTGCGCCCGCCGCGGAAAGCTATCTCAATATCCCGCGGATCATCTCGGCTGCGGAAATTGCCGATGTACAGGCCATTCATCCCGGCTACGGGTTTTTATCAGAAAACGCCCACTTCGCTGAAATCTGCCGAAGCTGCAAAATTGAATTCATTGGCCCTTCGGTAGAATCGATGAAGATGCTGGGTGCCAAACTCGCATCGAAAGAACTGGCAAAAAAATGCAAGGTGCCCCTTACGCCCGGCAGCGATGGACCGGTTACCACTGAAAAGCAAGCCGTCGAAATAGCCCAGCGCATCGGTTACCCCGTCATCATCAAAGCTTCCGCTGGTGGCGGTGGCCGTGGCATGCGGGTGGCACATAATGATATCAGCCTCAAAAGCTCGCTGAAGGCCGCCCAATCCGAAGCCGAAGCGGCATTTAAAGATTCCACCGTATTTATTGAAAAATATCACGAGGAGCCACGCCATGTTGAGGTGCAGATCCTCGGCGATAAGCATGGCCACGTCATACACCTGTTTGAGCGCGACTGCTCAGTGCAGCGGCGGCATCAAAAACTTATTGAAGAATCCCCCTGCCCCGTCATTGATGACCAGACCCGGAGGGACCTCTGCGATTCTGCGGTGCGGCTGGCAAAGGCCGCGGGGTATTACTCGGCGGCAACCGTGGAATTTATTGTGGACAAACAAAATCGCTTTTATTTCCTGGAGGTTAACACCCGCATACAGGTGGAACACCCGGTGACCGAAATGGTCACGGGCCAGGATTTAATTCACTGGCAGTTGCGGATTGCCGCAGGCGAAAAACTTACCTTGGATCAGAGTGATATCCAACTAAGCGGTGCCTCCATCGAATGCCGCATCAATGCTGAAGATCCCGATCGCAATTTCGCCCCATGCCCCGGCACACTGGAGGAATTTGTTCCACCCGGCGGGCCCGGCGTGCGATTTGATTCCCACGCGTATCAGAATTACCGGGTCGGCCCCAATTATGATTCCATGATCGGCAAGTTGATTGTGCACCGCCCTACTCGCGCCGCCGCCATTAATACGATGCGACGAGCGCTGGATGAATTCCGTGCCGGGCCGGTCAAAACCACCATCGGACTACACCGGCAGATTATGCGCGATAAAGATTTTATCAATGCACGTGTGGACACTGGCTGGCTGGAACGGACGCGCAAGCCGACCAAATGATGGCTCGGCGGATGCGTCTGGTCCCATGCCGGGCGAGCGGCAGGATGGAACTACCAGCCGGGTTATATGCAGGAATTCGCCCATGGTTGAACGTCAGCATCCAGTTTGCATGATCGCAGCGATAGCCGTAGCCCTTGGAGGCAACGCATGGGCGGCTGCCGCCGCAATCCCGTCCACCATTACACTTCGCGGCATTATTAAATGCCCTGCCCACACCCATGTGGTGGCCATCGAAGCCGTGGATCGCAACCGCGCCAACGTGCTGAAGGTCAGTCGTAATCTAAGCACGCCTTGGGTGTTCAAAGGCCATTTTCATCAGCACACCGATCATTTTTCCATTCCGCTTGTGCCCACCGGCCACACCTACGATTTGGTATTGCTTACCCGCCACGGGCGCTGGGAAGGTGTCAACATGCGATACGAGCGGCCGATTTTGCCCGGGTCGCCAGCCACACCGGGCGATATCAGACAGATTGTTAATTTCATTGAAAAAATACCCCGCTTTACCAATTACAACCGGCCGCTCTGGATCGCTGCCACTCACAATTTTGCCACCGTCGTGGTGGAGCAGTTACGCACCGATGCTTTTTATTCCGGCGGTAAAGGGTCGGTTATTTTTCGGGTGGCGGTATGGTATTTTCAGCGATATCACGCCGCCTGGTCCAAGGTAAGCAACATGGGTAAGGTGATGACGCGCTGGCGCGGCAAGCCCGCGACCATGCCCAACCCCTGGCAATACCTGCCGCAACTCGGTGGCATCCGTGTACACCGCGGTGGCCGTTACCGCGCCATCAATGTCACGCTGCCTCCTCCCAGCCCCCACCACGGCCTGGACGGCCCACTGCCCCACTGACCACACCTCATCGGCACAACGGCCACGACGCAAAAACCAGGCCGCCGCATCTGACCGCAACAAAGGGTTTAACAACCACAACGACACAACGACACAACAGACGGCAGGACCCAGCGCCGCCACAATGGCAGCCATAAAAAACAAGCCCTATGTGCAACGCGTATAGCGTCGTCGCCAGGCGACGCGCGCCGCCGCGACGTATGCCACATCGATGTGTATTAAATCACAAATGAATCACGCAGAAGCGCGGAGACCTCAGAGAACGACGATTCACCAAGGGATACTATCAAAAGTTGTGGACGGAGTAAAATTTCATCCGTACACTATGGTATTGAATTGCGGCCGGGGCGGCAAACGGGCTCTGCGCTCGTAATGTTCCGGGCGTCGCCATTATTCCGGGCGCGGTGAAAATATTGGTCAGATGTTGGACGCGGTCCGTCCCGCGGCCCATTTTGGGCAATGGGTTTGCATTGCGCCACTGCGTCCGCAGTGCATCTGGTGTGGTGCCGATGCGGTGAATAGTCCGGGTGCCGGTCCGCGGAGGACCACCGGCAAGCCGGTGGCTATTTGACGGCTGCGATTTCGATTTGGGGGCCGCGGCCGCAGGAATGATCACGTCGGCCGCCCGGCTCGTTTTGGCGACGTGGCGTGCCTGTGTGATGGGAATCTCACGCTACGCAAACCAGGCAGGTGAGAGGCCCGCGTTATCTCGCTGGTTGCATGCCATACACTAAATGGTGTGGGCATCGGGTGGCAACCGATGGCAAAATATCGTCCTCTGTCGCACAATGTTGACGTGAAAAAGATGCCGTCTGCGGACGCCAAATCAATATTGGTCATCATGCCCAACTGGCTGGGAGATGGTGTCATGGCCACACCGCTGCTGCGGACACTTGCAGGGCTTCCCGGCCGACCACTCATTGCGGCCCTGGCCCGCCCGCTGGTGGTGCCGGTACTGACGGGCATGCCTTACGTGCAACGTATAATTCCGTATTGTTATCGAGATAACAAAATTGACATTCCGTCTACAGCCCGCATGCTGGCGGCCGAGCATTTCGATGCTGCCATCATTTTGCCCAACAATTGGCGGTCGGCATTAATTGCATGGCGTGCGGGCATTCCGGTTCGCGTGGGCTACGAGCGCGACGGCCGCCGCTGGCTGCTGACGGCCAGTGCCCGAGCCGCCTTGCGATCCGACGACGAAATTGAGTTGCAGCAGCAACGTGCGCAATTTCGTAAGCGCGTGGCGCAGGGAGTGGTTGGCGCACGGGCACAGCAGCCGCGGCGCCGCACGCCCCTGGCAGCTGTGCAGCGTCGGTTGGGGCGCTGGCACAATTACCAGCCGGTATCCACGATTGAATATTATTTTAGGCTGATTGAATTACTGCCGGACACTTATGGTGTCGGTACCTCAGGCACGCCTTTGCCTGAAGAGATGGCCGGCCAGGCATCCTGCGCCCGCTTGCGCATGGAGGTGTTTTGCAGTGATGACGAGTTGGCAGCGGCAACGAGGCTGCGGACCGACCATCGCATCACATCGCCTTATGCAGTGGTATTCCCGGGGGCTAATTTTGGGGCATCCAAATGCTGGTTGCCGGAACGCTTTGCCGATCTGATTGACTGGCTGGCGAGTGGCGGAGCAGGGCAGGACTGGCACGTTTTGCTGGCCGGAGCCCCGAATGAAAGGCCGATGCTTGCGGATGTGGTAAGCCGACTGCCGCAGGCGGGTCAATTGCGTGTGATCAATCTGGCGGCGCAGGACAATCCGGTGGAGTTGGGCACCGTCAAAGCGCTAGTGAAGCAGGCGGGGCTGGTGGTATGCAACGATACCGGGCCACGGCATTTTGCGGCCGCATTTGGCCGGCCGCTGGTAACACTTTTCGGCCCGACCGACCCGCGATGGGCCCAAACCTACGATCCTTTCGAGCAGATTGTCAGTGTACCGGTCCCATGTGGTCCCTGCCAACTGAAGGTATGCCCGATTGATCACCGCTGCATGCGACACATCACGGTGGAAATGTTGAAGGCGGCTGTCCTTCGGGCGATTGAGGCACGCAAAGCATGAAAATTGCACTGGTGATTGAACATTTTGATGCTGCACGGGGCGGAGCGGAGCACTTTGCTGTCTGGTTGGCCGGGCAACTGGTTTCTCGCGGCCATGATGTGCATGTGGTTTGCCATGACAGCCACCGTCGGCGCGACCGCTACCAGGCGGCGCACCGTGGTGCGTCGCATGACGCGGTTAAATCTGCCACGGCGGGCGGCATCAAGACGGCTGCCGTGCCAGGTGTGACCATTCATCCAATTGGGGCGGTTAAACTCAGCACTGGCATTGGTTTTCGGCAGTTTGGTCGAGGTGTGCATCAATGGTGTCGAGAGCAGAAACCGGATCTGGTGCATTCCATTTCAGTGGCATTTCCCGGCGATATTTACCACCCGCAGCCCGGCGTGTACATGCGAATGCAGCGGCAGGCCATTGAACTGCGCGACCATTCCGCCGCCGCCAATCTCAAGCGCTTGACGCTGGGCCTTTCCAGTAAACAGCGGGCGTTGCTGGCACTGGAAAGGGCAGCCTGTGGGCCGGTCAACCGCGGTGGTGCAAAAAAACTTATCTGTATCAGTAACCTCGTGCGGCGGGATTTTGCCGATTATTACCACGTTCCACCCGGTCGCCTGCTTCAGTTGGAAAACCCGATGATGTGCAAGATACCCTCCCAGCAGCAAATGGCGCAGGACCGCGATTGGTTCCGTGGCATGTATCAACTTGCGCCCGACGCCCGCGTGGCGGCATTTGCCGGGCATGATTTTCGGCGTAAGGGGCTGGCGTGGGCCATTAGGGCTGTGGCGGCCACTGCAGACTGGCAATTGGTGGTGGTGGGAATGGGAAAGGTGCGGCGGTACTTGGAACTTGCTGAAAACCTGGGCATCAGCCCTCGGGTAAAATTCATTGGCCCCACCCGTGAGATGGCAAAGATTTACGCGGCTGGTGACGCATTATTGTTTCCGACGTTTTACGATAGTTTCGGTCTGGTGGCGCTGGAAGCGATGGTGAATGGACTGGACGTTATCAGCACACGTTTTCTGGGGGCTGCGGATCTGGTGGAGGATCTGGGCATGGGGGTGATTGTGGATTCACCGCGCTCGGTAGCCGAAATGGCTGCGGCATTAAGCTCGCTGACACCGGACTGGCGTACGCGGACAGCGCGGGCCGCCGCCGCAGCACAGCGGCTGGATTCGCTGACACCTGCGGCCTACATGCAACGGCTGGAGGCTGCGTACCAGGATGTGCTCAGCGCCAGGGGTCAGCATCGGCTGGTGTGAGGTGACATTATATTTTCAAGCATATGGAGTTAGCACGTGGTAGACGGCGTGAGTCTTGCACTGGGGGCCATCGCAGCGTATCTGCTTGGGTCCATCCCATTTGGCCTGCTGGTGGGTAAGGCCAGGGGCATTGACATCCGTACCAAGGGCAGCGGCAACATTGGGGCCACGAATGTGGGCCGGTTGTTGGGACTTCGCTATTTCTGGCTGGTGTTTGGCCTGGATTTTATCAAGGGGTTTATTCCGGTGCTGGTCACCACTCTGATTGGTACCCATTTTGGGTGTGACTATTGGCCACCGTTGATTGTTGCGGCGGCAGCCATCGTGGGGCATGTTTTTCCTGTTTATTTAAAATTTAAGGGTGGCAAGGGCGTGGCGACCACATTTGGCGCGGTATTGGGGATATGGCCGATATTTACCTTTTCGGTGCTGGTTGCATTTGCGGTATTTGTGCTGGTGTTTGCGGCATCGCGAATTATTTCTCTCAGTTCGCTTTCAGGGGCGGTGGTGTTGCCACCGGCTGTGCTTTTTGCGGGCCGGTATGCGCCGCACGCATGGTCGTATCTGCCGCGCCAGCCATGGTCAAATTTGTGGCCGCTGCTGCTGGCATCCGGATTGTTTTCCGCGATGATTATTATCAAGCACCGCAGCAATATTTCTCGTCTGCTGGCGGGCACGGAAAAAAGGCTGGCTTATCCTGCGCCCAAGTCATTTGACAAGCCGCCCAGCCATTAGCCCACCGGCCGGCGCTGGATGTTTACCCAGCCCCGCCGCGACAATATGGTATCAAACCAGGGGGAAAGCGGCTGCATCATTAAAATGGCGGTAGTGGCCGGTGGCAGTGGCAGTGCGATGCGGGCGAAGAGTGCCGCCAGTAAACCGGTGACCATCAAAAACACCCAGCGTGCGCGCGGGTTCAGCGGCAGCGTTCCCGGCATGGCCAGAAGAAACACCGACGCAAATAGAAAATCACCTGTGCAAAGTTCCACATACAGAAGATAAATGGCACCTTCCGGAGGAAGATACCATATGCCGCCCAGGCTTTGCCAAAATTCATGATGCAACGAATGGGCGGACAGCGGCCCCAGTAAAAAACCGAGCAGTACAAAAAGGATAAACATCCCCCAGGCAGCCGGGTTGAGAATATTGCGGTACGCCAGCACCAGGCCCGCGATGATAATGCCCAGCACACCCACCACACCAATGCGGCCCGGCATGGCACCTAAGAATAATTCTGAGGGAGGCGGCAAGAGGGCGCCAAACGCGTTCGTTAATACGCGGTGAGCTTTTCGACCTGCAGGCCGACCAGATACCGCACGGAGAGTTTTGGCCAGTACATAGTCGGGCATGGGCAGCGTGACTGCATCTTTCCCCTTGACGGGGGCATGCTGAGGCCATCGGTAATGCCCCAGGCGGGTCGCTTTGCCAAGCCTGCCCATCAGCATGGCATTGCGCACCAGCACCGGGCCACTGCGCGTATGGCCCACTGGCAGAGTAAGCAACAGGGCAGCCAATAATCCGATGTGCACGCGATTACGCCCCGCCAAACCCGCGACATAAATTAGGCCCACCAAGGTCACGCCGGCCACTGCAGCAATCCATAGCGGGCAACTCTCAGGCGTTAAAGCAGCCACCAGCAAGGCTGAAACGATGGTGTAATTCATCGGCATTCGGGCATTGCCAGTTGCCAGGCGCGCCAGCGTTGCATGCGCCAGCACCGCCGCCAACACCGTGCAGGCAATTATCCATACGGCTTGCAGGCCAAAGATGCCAATACCCCAAAGCAGCGGCAGACCCAGAGCGACCATGATGGATTGATAGAATTCACGCCGGGCGACCGGCCAATTAAGGAAAGGAGGCCGATGTTGCGCGTTCGTGGCAGACACCGCAGGCACCGTAGCCGATTCGGTCATAACGATGAGCCTCCCACGGCCGCCACCAAATTAAATTCAATGCGGTTGCGCATCTCTTGAATTGATGTTGACAAAGGCAATCGCGACGGACAAATATAACTGCACAAGCCGCAGTCGATGCACGCCAACGAGTCGTGCGGATCGGCCAGCGCCACCCCTTCGTGCATGCATTGAGCTGCGTAGAGCGCCGCGGGATTGAGGGCGGTGGGGCAACTTTGCACACACCAGCCGCACCGGATGCAGTCAACGGCAACTTCCGTGCGTGGATACGGGCGAAGGGCCAGAGTCTCAATATCCATTTCCATCGAGGCGCTGGATAGATCCAATTCCTTACCCGCCAGCAGACCATTGGCTATGCACTGCATGGCCCCGGCATCAATGCCCGCCTGCCGAAAAACTTCCCTTATCGGTAACCCAATGGCTGTCCAGATCACGCGCGGTACCTGGCCGGTAACAAAAATCTGCACCGGCCGATGCGACGGCCGCACCTGTTCAAGCATCGCCTTGCCCAAAAGCAGGCAGGTGAGCAGATCGATCGACAGGATACCTTCTTCAATGGGGTCTACCGCGCGACAGCCACTGGCTATACGAGCCAGAATGGCAGGATGGGCCGCCGGGTAACGGGTGGTCAACGCCATCAACTGGCAACGGCTGCGCACCGCGCGCAGCAGCGGCCGCAGATCACGGCGATCGCTGCGATCAAACACCAGGATTGTCGGCGGAGATGAAAATACTTTTTGCACTACTTCGATGGCGGCTGCGATGGCCTCGCAACCCAGTTGAGCACAGATTGCCGCGATGCGCGATTCGGGAATCAGCGCCAAACCATTGATGATCAGCTTTTTAATTTTCTGGCCGCCGATGGCCTCTACTTGCGACACCAAGGCCGACATCTGGGGATGGGTTTGCCCCAGGCCAATTTGTTTCAAGCGGTTGCGAAGGTCTTCAAGATTACCAAGCCGATCCAACGGTTTGGGCAACGCCTCCATCGCAACGGGTAGTACGACGGGCAACTTCCAGCCCGGAGGGCCAAAGTAAATTCCCCCTACCATCGGGTTAAGCAGGGGTGAAAATTTATGGATCACTGATCGCATGCCACGCCATTTTATGCGATGGCGTACTTTAGGCGAGCGCTGCGACAGGAATCTGCAGATTCCGCGCAGCAGCCCGCTGTCATCGCCCACCATGTCAAGCTCTTCAGCCGCGCCGGTGCAGGCCCGCTGGCAGAAATTAATGTCCTACAATGTCGGACTTCATCGGTGCCAGAAGCCCGATCAATTCCTGCTGAGCCAGCGGCGTAAGATGCTGCTGCTTGAGCGTATCGGAAAAATCTTCCATAAAGGCGTTCCACTGAGCATCGGTTATATGCATACCTTTGTGGGCCTGGTACATGTCCGGCCCGGTGTAAATTTGCGGCCCGCCGGAAAGCTGGCCGATCTGATTGACCAGTGCGGTTTGCAGCTTGGCAATATTGGCATGAGCAAAACGCCCATTGATGCGTGGGTCTTTGCTTACATTGATTAAAAAAGCGTGCACCACGGTGGTGATTCCCTGCTGGCCACCAAGCTGGCTGTAAAGATTGGGTGCCGCCATTTTGGATTGCGACTGAGCGCAACCGCCTAAAAACATTGCCGCAGCAAGGGCTGCCGGAAGCACTGTCGTCGAGAGTACCGACCGTAAAACAGTTTGATGCCGCACTGGTAACACTCCTTCTTACTTGATGCCAGACGACCGGAAACGCCGGGAATCACGACCGAACATCGTCTCCGCCGTGCGCCATGTGATACCAGCACGTGGCGTGTTAGGCAAGCGTCGAAGGTTAGTCGGCAGGGATAGGCGTGGCCATTTTTCGGGCGGGTTGGATACCCTCGCCGAACTGGGTGCATGCCGCAATTCCACCGGAAAACTCGATGCAACGGAAAGCAGAGCGACAAAACGCATCGCCCTCTATTTTTAGCCGGGTCACCTGTGTGCGCGCGTGAGGCGTGGGCGTGCCCGCCCACGAAGCCCGCACCGGACCGCAGTGTTGGTTACACACGCAATTATCCGTGCGTGGCCTTGTGGTCAAAAATGCGGCACCTGCACACGTGGCCGATGGCCCAGTCCAATTGCAAATGCCACACGCGGACGGCGCGCCGGTACAAGCCCTGGCGGCTAAAAAACGCATCTGCCGTGCCATACCGCGGTTGTTACCGGCGACGGATGATGTAATAGAGAACGTTGGGCAGTAACTTCAACACGGCCGCGTTGCGAGTACGCTGCAGCGGAATGCTTTTTGGTAATGGGTTGCCATCGGCACCAAGTGGCGTGATTGTCATTCTGTTGTCTGCGTTCAGAAATGAGACGGTTGCATGAATATCACGAATGTTCCATGGCCCGGTACCCATCGCCGTGATCACATGATTGCGAACGGTAAAGCCAAACGGTTTTTCGCGGGTCATTACCTGCAACAGCATTTTTTTTGAAACGCCCAGCGGGCGATTATCCATGGCGACAAGCATAATCGTGCCGAAGGTGTTGGCTGATTGTATGACGATAGTGCCAAGCCTGACTTTGCCCGCCTTGGATAAAAAGCCGATAACCCCCCGCACCTGCGGGCTGTTGACGCGCACAACGCCAAGGTGATAGTTCCAAAACAGTTGACCGGTGGCGGCGGCTACGGTGCCGTCGCGATAGTTGATGTACCTGCTGCAATTTTGCCAATGAATGGAGGAATATGTGCTGCCTTCGGTCCGAACCAAACGGCCAACATCAAAAAGCAGCGGGTTAAATAGTTGGTCTTGCCCCGGCGTGGTAAGTTTTCCATCGGATGGGTGCGGAATTTTGCCAATCCATTGTGCATCCATGGTGGGTGGTCCGGCAGCGGCCGATCCATTAAGGCTGAAGAGGCGTTTGAGCGATAGTGATTCTGACACGACAATCGGGCCTCGCGCCAGCAGGCCGCGCCTGAAGATGAGTGCGGCTGCCGGGAATTGTGCGATGACCGCCGGGCTGCAATCCTGAAACTCTTTCATGTGCAGGTCCACCAGGGTATCGCTGCCAACGCAGAAAAAATTCAGCGCACTAAGCCCCTCCAGCCGTCCGTAGCAACTGGCAAGCATCACGCCATCGGCCCGCCAACGATTGGGATTGTCAAAGCCAATCTCAGACATACACGTTGGATAGCCGCGTTCGGAAATGATGTTAAACGGCATGGCTGTCGGCGAAAGCACCGCGGCGCGGCTGCGAAAGCTCTGGCCCTTTTGTACCGCCCAAGCGGCAAAGCGGCCCGTGTGGGGCCCGGCGAAATAGCCGTGATGATCCATCAAATCGCCGGGCTGATAGGTGTAGCGTTCAATGGCATCGAGTGTGCGGGCATCGGCGGTGATCCAGTTGCTGGCGGATACCATGCCGCGGTAATGCAGACCGCGGTGCAGGTAGTCCGCCATGTTTTTGTAAAATGATCGCTGCAGATGGGCCAGAAATCGCACCTGATCGCAGATGCGGCGGCGAAGCTGCGGCAGTTTTTTCAAGGCCTGGCCGGTCATGAACCATGCATCGTAAAGCCCCATGATCCCGGCTGCGGGATTATCGCGTTTGTTTTTAACATTGCCCCACGCGCGCTGTGCCCAAGCCAAGCTACCGCAGCGATGCTTCAACCACCAGGCATATTGCCGTTCAAGGCCGCGCCAAGTCTGCTGCGAAAAATTGCCGCGGCTGAAGGTCCAGAACAGCAGACTTTCCTCATTTTGCACTTCTACAATGGCGAGCGCCGGATTGTTCTCCAATGGCACATGGTTATACGGATCGGGGGTGGTGAGCAATTCGGAAAGCCATTGCTGATAGAGTCTCTGCAGGCGTGGTTCAAATTCCAACAGGCCAAAGGGGTGCTGTCCCCGCTTGTAGCCGGTAAAGCCAAGCCGCCGGGCATCAAGCCAAAGCACATAGTAGCAGCTGAGGTCCAGATAAATGCCTTGCCGTTTGAGCGCATAAACCAGGTATTGCAACCGATGCAGTTTGCGCATGGAGATATGCGGCGTACCCGGTTGGGCGGAAAGCAGGTTGCCATGAAAGCGCACGATGTTGACGCCGCAGCGAGCTAATCGCCGGGCCATTAACCGAATGTAGGCCTTGGGGGCGTTGATGTTGTTATTTCCAACCCCCACACCCCAGAATCGAACCGGCTGGCCTGAGCCAAGCACAAACTGGTTCCCCTTGCGGCGTACGTAACCGTGCTGGCCCGCTGTGGATTCATTGAGATATCGCAGGTTCAATCCATCCGATGACGGCGGTGCATCGGGTGAGGGATTCCAGCAGAACCACCGCGGCATCGCATTTTGCAGGCGTCGCCCCGGCCGCAGCTTGCCCTGCGGAAAGAAGTTGCCGCGAACCAATGTGAAACAATCGTAGGCGGCGTTGTACCGCTGTCCCGGCGGTGTAATTTCAACCAGTCTCAATCCGTGGACTCCGCGCGACAGTGTTACCCGGCCAAGATATACCCAGTCTGCAGGGAAAAATGGCCGCACCGGAGTTTCATCAATCAGTGCTTCGCTGCTGGTGCATGTTTTCCATGGTTGATGATCGAAATGCCACTCGAAAGGGCCATACTGGCCACATTTGCGCACCCAAAATCGCCAAGTACCACCGTGCGTTAAGGTGATGGTGTAATTGGCAAAGAGCGGCGTGCTGCCGGCCTTGCCACTGAATGTAAGCCACTGGCCACCGCTCAATTTTGCTTTCTGCGTTGGAGAACTGGCTGAAAGCCAGGTGTGTTTCGGAAAGTTGGTCGCCGCAGGCTTTTCGGCCTGCCACCAGATGAAGCGCGGATTTCCCATAGCGGCGGTCACGCCGAGGTAACATGCCAAAGCCACGGCCGCCCCCCAGAGGTTACCGGCCCAAATGAAATGCCTGTGGGCGAATATCATCGGTACGCTCCCGCGCGATTGAACCGCACCACCCGTGAAACGTTATCCAATTTCACCGCTGGGTTGTACCATGTCAATGGTTCATACAGACTACCACGCTGGGGACCGAATGATACGGAAGCTAGATGACCAGCGCATCAAAGGCCTTGCGAACGACCTGCTGTTCATCTGTCGACAAGGTAAAGGACAAGGCGTAGGCATTGGATTTTGCCTGCTCCGGGTTTCGGGCGCCCACCAGTGCTGCCGTGATACCCGGCACATGCATGGTGTAGTTGATAATGATCTGTGCAAAATTGGCCTTGTGCCGGTCGGCGATGGGGCGTATGGATTCCAGGGCCGCAATAACCTTGCGGCGGTTATCCACGGTGAAAAGTTTGTGCTCGTTGCGGTGATCGCCGGGTGGAAATGTGCGGTCCGGCGTCACCTTGCCCGTCAGCAGGCCCCGCTCCAACGGAGAGTACACAATGACACCTATGTGATGGCTGCGACAAAAGGGAAGTATTTCTTTTTCAATACCTCGACGCACGACACTGTACGGCGGCTGGAGGCTGTCGAGTCTTCCAGCCTTCATGGCCTGCTCCATCTGCTGGACGTTGTAATTGCTTACACCAATGGCCCTGATCTTGCCTGCCTGCCGCAGTTTTTCCATGGCGGCCATGGAGTCTTCAAAAGGCGTTGAGGTGTCTGGCCAATGTATCTGGTACAGATCTATGTAATCGGTGTTAAGGCGTTTGAGGCTGTGTTCAACTTCCCACGCGATGCTGGCAGGTTTGGAATTTTTCCGGATCACCACATCCTGACCGTCGGGCGTTTTCTGGCTCCACGGATCAACACCCTCGCCCTTCGGATCGTCCCACCGCATGCCACACTTGGTGCAGATCACCACCTGATCGCGCGGGCGACCTGCAATGGCCTTGCCCACTAGCATTTCGCTGTGGCCCATGCCGTAGATGGCTGCGGTATCGATGGTCGTGACTCCCGCATCCAGCGACGCACGAATGGCGGCAATCGACTCTTCATCATCCGCACCACCCCACATCCATCCCCCCACCGCCCAGGCACCAAAAATCATCGGGGTAACACTGACGCCGGAATGACCAAGTTTACGTAAGTCCATCGGATATTCATCTCCTGACTGGGGCGCCGCAGCAGCCTGCGCCCGGAACCATCGATATGTATCTATAGTGAATGTGGATGAGAGTGTCAAATCAAAGGCGTCATGGCTTGAAATGCTGGTGATGGCGACAGGTCAGCGCCGCATAATATTTTTGCGATCAGCGCAACATTGCCGTTGACGTACCGACCATCCAGCGTCATGATGTCCGGAGATTTTACGCACAGAGCCGATGATTTGATTCGGAGAATGCAATCATGTATGAATCCGACGGTGTGGATGTCGATCATGATGTGTCCCGTGAAGGCGATGCCACTGGCGGTAAACGGCGGCTGCACAAGCGGCTTCCGCGTGTGCTTAAAATTGGATTGTTCTTCGGGGAAATGGGCATCTATGGCGAGCGCGCTATTGAAGCAATTTCCACTGCGGCGGCCGCGATCAACGGCAAAGTGCGAATACTTGTGGCGCGATTGCGGGAAATTGCCCCTGCCGATGTGGCAGCCGGGCGGCTCGATGGGGTCATCCTAGGCTGGTGGGACAATCCCGATGATCTGCTGTCCGTATTGGAAAAGACGGCACTGCCATGCGTGGATATCTGGGGCAGCCGCCCTTCCGATTTCGTGCCCCACAAAGTCCTGCCGGATGATACGGTGGTCGGTCAGATGGCGGCTGAGCACTTTATTAAGCGCGGCTTTACCCGATTTGCATATTACGGCCTGCCGAAGTCGTTCCTGCACCAGTGGGAATATCGACGTCGGCAAGGTTTTGTCGACACCGCCGAGCGCGCAGGTTTTAAATGCCACTGTTACCAGAGTGCCGCCGCTGGTTGGGAGCAATTGCACGAGGAGCAATACCTTAGCGGCCTGGAGCGGTGGCTAAAGACACTTCCTAAGCCGGTTGGCATGTTGTGCTGCATCGACGCGATGGCATATGAGGTGATTCGGCTTGCGTGGAAGCGCCGTATCCGCGTACCGGATCAAATTGCCGTGTGCGGTGTTGATAACTGGTTGTGGGTATGTAAATTGGCCAATCCGCCCATCAGCAGTATCCCATTGGATGGTGCCACGGCCGGCACCGAGGCGTTGAAATTGCTTATTGATGTCATACATGGCAATCAACACGGGCCCCAGACGATATTTATTCCGCCATTGCCGCTGGAAGCCCGCGGTTCAACCGATGTGTACACCTTTCCCGACGAGGAAGTGGTGCGGGCGATCCGGTATATTCGCGATCACAGCCATCTCGCCATAACGATCGAGGACATCATGGAAAATTCGTTCATATCGCGCCGCGCCCTGGAGATGCGCTTCAAGCGGGCAACTGGCGACACTCTGCAGACGGCGATCTGGCGGGCACACGCGGAGAGGGCCATGACTCTTCTATTGGAATCGCATCTTGCGATGTCAGATGTAGCGGACAAATCTGGTTATCGGAGTTCTGCCGTATTCAATGTGATGTTTCGGAAGCAGACCGGTATGACGCCGACCGAATACCGCCGCCGCAAGCTTCGCAAACGCAATTAGTCATCGACCGATCGATTGGCAGACTCATCTCAGACATTGCGCTTATAATAAAAATTTTTGCGCCTTAAATAGTTGTAATCCCCGGTTTGCGCCGTAGACTAAGAGTATGCATGGAGAGTGATGCATCTGACGGTAAACACGCCAGAGAGTTGGCGTCGTGCACTGCAAGATCGGTGAGTGTTTAGAGAGCAATTGGGTCTTGGCAACTGGCCAAGTCTTTCCGGAAAGTGGGCTGCTTGTTTATCTTCGCAATGCGCGAGGGCGAGAAAGGCCGCCGTGGACGACTTTGCTTTATTTTTAAGGAGTCTCTATCATGAGGAAACATTCGCAAGTTTTAGCAATGGCGATGGGCGCTGTCATCGCTGCGGGAGCGTGGGCGGGCGCCGCATCTGCATCGCCCACCATCCTTTTCAGTACCACCCAAGATTTTTCGTCTTGGACCGGTAACAATGGCGGTACCCCAGTAGTATCAACCGTGGCTACCGTCACCACCCCCACGGAAGGTGGTACAGTTAACGGTGTTGGGGCGAACAGCCCAACGGGCGATGTGGCGGGTGCAACCGGTACCGCCGGCGCACTGCAAATTACCTTTCCGAACGGAACAGGCACAGGCGTAAAAGGCACCCCGGGTTCGTATAACGTGGTGGCAAATGGCCCCAATATCAGCGGCACCTACGCCAACAAGGTATACACTCCCACAGCAGCTATCAACGCAATAGATTCTGGCGGCATGCTCACATTTGATGTAAAGCCGCCGACCGGAAATACCTATTTCTTGGCCCCCCTATTTCTCGTAAACGCTCCCGGCCAATATTCGCAGTTGCAGACGACCTTGAGCAGCACGGCGGATGCCAACGGTTTTTATACCGCCTCGGTATCGCTCGCCGGCATTCCCAATGTCGCCGCGGAAGAGGCCAGCAGTTATATGACGGGCGGCTACGGTTATTTTAACATTGGTGTTATCTTCAACTCGGGGACACCCGCCGGCACGGCAGCGTATATCACCAACATTGAGGTGACCCCCACCCCCGAACCTGCATCCATCGGGCTTTTCGGCATCGGTGCAGCAGGGTTGCTGTTGCTCGGTCGCAAACGGATGGCCCGCTGATGACAGGTTGCCGTCGCAACTGATGAACGGCGCATGAAGTTAATAGCTGGTGCGAATGATGGCATGCCAATTTACACCCGGTTGGCATTCCGCGCACCAGCTATTTTTTTTGCAGATTCCGGGCGTATAACTTTTGCCCAGATGCACCTGTTTCGTGCATGATACGCAAAGATCGTTGGCGGTTAACGAGAAAAACAGTGGCAATGAATGACAACACCCAATCTGATCATCGACATTCCTGCGTCCAACATCTCAATTCGCTGGCGAGTTCGCCCGACCGGCGCCAGCCCGCCGCAGCGTTTTCGCGCCGTAAACTGATGGCCGCTCTGGCCGGCACTACCGCACTTTGCATGCTCGGATCGGCCGAGGGGCGCGGGGCCAATGGATCTGCACCGCAGGATATACAGGATATATTTGTGGGCGAAGGGCACGCCCAGATTAAATACCGCTGGCAAAATGTGCGAATAGGCGGCGGCGGTTTTGTTACCGGCATCATCCCTCACCCTGAAACCCGAACCGTTTACGCCCGCACCGATGTCGGTGGTGCTTATCGCTGCGAGGCCAACGAATTCCAATGGACGCCCATCACCGATTGGGTTGGTGGCCCGAACAGTTCGCTTTCAGGAATCGAAAGCATCGCGATTGATCGGCATCATCCTGATCGCCTCTATGTGGCAGCCGGCATGTACACCCAGCCATGGGCACCGGATGCGGTGATGCTTCGCTCAGATGACCGGGGAAATTCTTTTGCGGGAGTAAAAGTTCCCTTTAGGTGTGGCGGCAATGAGGCAGGCCGGTTTAACGGCGAGCGTCTGATGGTTGATCCGCACAATCCCGATTTATTATTTTTTGGCAGCCGCATGGATGGCCTCTGGAAAAGCACCGATGCGGCCCGAACATGGCAGCGCGTGACGGCTTTCCCCATTCCGACGGGCACGCAGGGTGTGGGCATCGTGTGTGTGGTGTTTAATATCCACGCAGGCCGACGTGGATCGTCTACACCCGAAATATTTGCGGCTGTTTCGCGGCCGTATCAAAATCTCTTCCGCAGTGCCGACGCCGGGCGCACGTGGCATCTGGTCGCAGGCGGGCCGACAGGATTGCGACCCAATCACGCCGTGCTCGGCCCCGATGGATGGCTTTATATCAGTTACGGTCGAGAGCCCGGGCCCAACACCATGACCGATGGTGCCGTGTGGAAATATCATCTTGCCACCCGTCAATGGACAAACATTACGCCCATCTCGCCCACTGCCACCCACCAGCGTTTCGGTTATGGTACAGTGGCAATCGATAACAGCCGTCCGGGAACCGTTATGTGTGCTACATTCTGCCGTTGGGCAGGGGGCGATATTATTTTTCGGTCGACTGACGGTGGAGACCATTGGCGGCCCATATCACCGCAGCAAGGGGGTCGCTGGAACGTTCAAAGTGCCCCATGGCTGCACATTCACCGCCTTGAGCCCATGGTTACCAACTGGATCGGCAGCCTGCAGATTGATCCACACAACGCCAATCGCGTCTGGTATACCACCGGCTGGGGGATATTCCGTTGCGACAATATCCTGGAGGCCGATGACGGTCGCACCACCGACTGGGTGTTTGACTGCAACGGATTTGAAGAAACGGTTATCAATGATCTCGCCAGCCCCACGGACGGCCCCCATTTGCTAAGTGCTATGGGGGATATCAGCGGGTTTCGGCACGATGATCTGCGATCATCTCCGCCGCAGGGCTTTTACCCACATGGGTGCGGCAGTAACACCAGCATTTCCGTGGCGGCGTGTCGACCGGAATATATGGTCCGCACCTTCGGGGGTCAGCGCATCAATGCGGCATTCTCCAGTTCTGGCGGGCGGTCGTGGCAATTTTTTCCTTCGCAGCCGCACAACGCACAGTATGGCCGGGCAGCGGTGAGCTGCAACGGCACCGCTGTTGTGTGGGCACCATCCAACGGGGCATGGGCCCCGCCGAATCGACCTGTTTATTACACGCATGATCAGGGCCGGTCTTGGCACGCCGGCAAGGGTATACCAAATGGCGCTTCCGTGTGTGCCGATGCTGTCAATGACAAAGTTTTCCATGCATTTGATGCGCGGCGGGGAATCATGCTTACTAGCACCGACGCCGGCGCGACCTTTACCACGATCATGCGCCACTTGCCGTCCGAGGGCGGCCAATTACAGGCAGTTCCCGGGCATCCGGGCGAGTGCTGGCTCGCAAGCGGGGCGGGTTTGTACCGGATCCGCATTCATGAGCGACGGATGGTTCGCTGCGATGGAATCGACGCCGCCACACATGTTGGATTCGGCCGTGCAGCACCCGGAAGGCAATATCCAGCCGTTTACACCGTTGGAGTTTGCAGAGGCGTTTATGGGTTTTATCGCTCGATAGACATCGGTACAAGCTGGCAGAGATTTAACGATTTTGACCATCAATTTTTTAATATAAGTTGCATCACTGGTGATCCGCGCATTTTTGGGAGGGTTTACATCGGCACCAGTGGTCGTGGTATTATTTATGGCGATCCTGCAGGAATGGCTTAACGAGGTGTTATCTGTATGGCTCAGACGCGGAGAGCATTTGTCAAGGTGGCCGGTGGAGCATTGGTCAGCAGTGCGGTGGTGACAACTCTCGGGCCTCTGGGTGCCAAAACCGACGCACCGAGGCCCACTATAAGGGGTGGCGCAGTGTCAAGAGTACAACGCCAGACAGATGGTGTGCTGTTGTATCTGCCAGAGAGCACACTTAAAATCGAAGTTTACACGCCCGGCGTCATCCGCGTTCTTGTGTGCCCCGGCACCGAAGCGCCAAAGCACGAGAGCCTTGCGGTCATCGCCAAACCGCTGACCCACGGCTGGCACCTGCATGAATCAGCCGATGCGGTGAGCATTTCGACCACAGCCGTTACGGCACACGTCGCTAAAACCAGCGGTGCAGTAAGTTTTACCGATGCCACCGGTGGACCTGTTACCGAGGAAATCCCTTTCCATGGACGCGAGTTAAAACCGTGGACATTCAAGGGCGTCCCCACGTGGCATGTAAGGCAGGCGTTTGAACTGGGAAAGGGTGAAGCCGTTTACGGCCTCGGGCAGCACCAGCAGGATGTGATGAATTACCGCGGAAAATCCGTCCATCTGGAACAGCAAAACATGCATGTTGCAATCCCGGTATTGGTGTCGAATCGCGGCTATGGCATCTTCTGGGATAACCCCGCCATTACCGATGTGGATGCAGGGCAAAAAAATGCGGACGTTCTTTCCTGGAATTCGCAGGCGGGTTCGTGCATTGATTATTATTTTATCTACGGACCCGAGATCGATGCCGTCATCACCGGCTACCGTACCATCACGGGCGCAGCGCCGATGCCGGGCAAATGGGTGTGGGGTTTCTGGCAGTGCAAAAACCGATACAAAACGCAGGCGCAGATCCTTGGTGTCGCGGGCACTTATCGATCGATGCGTATCCCGATTGATGGCGTGGTTCAGGACTGGTTTTACTGGTACCCTCACCCGTGGGGTTCAAATCAGTTTGCCTTTTCCCGCTATCCCGATCCGCGCGACATGATCGCGTCACTTCACCGGGAAAAGCTGCATTTTATGATTTCCGTCTGGGCTAAATTTCAACCTGGTTCAGCGAACTACAACACATTAAAGCAGGCGGGCGTCCTATACCCGCTCACCGGCGGCAACAGCGCGATGTGGAATCCGGCCGCCAGTTATTACGACGCCTTCAGCCCGCTGGCCCGAAAACTCTATTGGGACATCCTCAATAAAGATTTATTTTCACTGGGAGTTGATGCATGGTGGCTGGACGCGTCCGAGCCTGAATTGGGCGGAGACTGGGGTCAGTTTGCCAGTATTAAAACTTATCTGGGATATGGCGAATTTGTCTATAACGCCTACCCTTTGATGCACACGACCGCGGTTTATGAGGGCCAGCGGTCCGTCACCGATACCAAGCGAGTAGCGATTCTCACCCGCTCGGCCTGGGCAGGCCAGCAGCGCAACGGTGCTTTCACCTGGTCGGGAGATATCAACGGCACATGGGAGGTGTTCCGTGCACAGATTGCGGCCGGTATTAATTTTTGCCTCAGCGGGATACCTTTCTGGACGACTGATACGGGCGGCTACACTTTTTCCAAGCCGCCGTCTGACCCAGCCTATGCCGAGCTGTTCACACGATGGTTCCAGTTCAGTACTTTTTGTCCGATGTTTCGGGTGCATGGCGTCAGCTATCCCAAGGAGATGTGGCGGTTTGGCCCCAAGTTCATGCCCATTTTGGAAAAATTCGACCACCTGCGGTACCGCCTGATGCCGTACATTTATTCCTGTGCGTGGCGCATTACCAGCGAGCATTACACCCTTATGCGCGGGCTGGTGATGGATTTCCGCACCGATCTTCGCGTGGCAGACATCGGCGACCAATTCATGTTCGGTCCGGCGATTCTGGTCAATCCGGTGGTACATCCCGGCGCAAAAGGTCGCGGCGTTTACCTGCCCGCCGGTACCAGATGGTGGGACTTCTGGTCGGGCGATTTAATGGAAGGTGGCCGCACCATCCACGCAGAAGCGGACATTGATTCACTCCCCCTGGCAGTAAGGGCGGGTTCCATCATTCCGATGGGGCCGGTGGTTCAGACCGCCATGGATAGAGCCGACCCGATGGAATTGCGTATTTATCGCGGTGCGGACGCTGAATTCACCCTGTATGAAGATCAGGGCGATACATACAATTATGAAAAAGGGGCGTACGCCACCATTCATATCAAATGGGATGATCAGGGCAGACGCCTGTCCATCGGTGCACGAGAGGGCACTTTTGTTGGTATGTTGCAGCACCGCACCTTTAACGTCGTGCTGGTTGAAAAAGGTCGCGGCATCGGCATGGAACCATGTGAACCCGATGCCGTGATTCATTACAAGGGCCGGGCGATCGCTCAGTCAGTCAAACGCGATTGATCGCCCCGGCATAAAAGTCGCCAGGATAAATGTCGGGCTTTGCCGGTGGAACGTATTAATGCGCGGCTGGGGCATCTGGTTTTTTAAAAATAAGCAGGTAGTTAAACCCACGCAGAAAGAAATTTCCCTTCACGGCTTCCGTGTGCCAGTGATTACGGGATAATTTTCGGTTCTGGCGGACAACGGCGATGATATCTATTGGCACAAAACGCTGCCGCAGAATTGAGAATAATTCAAAGCCAATGGGCATGAATGGCTTTCCCTTTTTGAATGAATCGCTGACATAAACTGCCAGATAACGGCGGGGCTTAAGTACCCGATTTAACTCATCAAATACCTGGCTCAAGGCAAGGTAATAAGGGTTTTCTGCCGCCGGGCCGTTAAGCGGTGAAGCATCCAGTTTCCCAATGCACCGTTTATCATCCGAATATTGCACATGCGTGCTGTAGGGAGGATCAACAAAAGCAAAGTCCACGGTGCGATTTTTGATGGGTAAATGCCGCGCATCGCCCTGACGAATATCTGGACGGGTGGGAGCAAGATCAAACCCCAGCGGCTGGCGATCCAGTTCAGCGGCAACGTCAACGGTGGTGCCACTGCCGCACATGGGGTCAAGCACCACATCGCCCTGGCGCGTGTAGCGCTGAAGCAAATTCCAGATAACCCAGGCCGGGGTTGCTCCCAAAAAACCAGTGTCGCCGTGCGGTGTCGTACCGTAATCCTGCGACGGATACTCCCACAGCGTGGTGGATTCAATACTAAGTGCAGGCCTGGTGCTGGGTCTTTTCATTAAATGCCCGGATCACTTCATCGAAAATTAGTAAATTGCACCGGCACGGCCGGAGGACGGGCTTTAAGTTCGGCAATGATTGCCTGGAGGTCGTCAATCTTAGGCCCGGCCACCCGCAGTGTTTCGCCCTGTATCGATACATTAACTTTCAGTCCCATGTCCTTGATGCGCTGCTGCATATTTTTGGCAGTATCCCGGTCGATACCCGATTTGAGCTTGATGGCCTGCCGCAATGTTTTGTGCGTGGCAGGCTCAATCTTCTGCCGATCCAGCACGCGGGCATCAACGCCGCGCTTGATCATTTTGGAGACAAGCACTTCAACAACGGCATCAAGCTGCGCTTCATGATCCGCTGTGATCGTCAATAATTTTTCCTTACGGTCCAAGTCACCAATACCGGCGGCCGAGCCACGAAAGTCATAGCGGTTGGCAAGCTCGCGCCGGGCCTGAACAACCGCCTCATCCATGGCCTGGAGATCAATTTCGTTGACGATATCAAAGGTGTGACTGGATGCCATAATGATTTCCTGCCTTCCTGTAACTGCATGGCCAAACAGTGGAAAATACTACCAGCGTGGCTTGGGGTTTGGTAGATTGCGATTCTTGCGATTGCGCAACCACCGCTCCACCGGGCCGGTCAACACTGCGATAACAAAAAACCAGACAATTGCCAGAAGAAGATAACGCGCCCAGGCCGCCTCCGCCGGAACCACCGGTCCGTGCAACACGGGTGCCAGATGCTCGATAACCGGTCTGGACGCGGAAGTGTGGAGCATGGGTATCCTTTACGCAATGACTTTATTAAGCGGATAGCTGATAAGCCCGGTGGCACCGGCGCGCTTAAGCCGGGGGACCAATTCACGTTCCAGCCGCTCTTCAACGATAACTTCAACTGCCACCCAACTGCCATCTGCCAATGGGGAGATCGTTGGAGACTTTTCTGCCGGCAGCAGGGCCAGCACGGCATCGAGCTTTTCCCGGGGGCTGTTAAGCTTCAGGCCGACTTTCTCCCGGGCGTTGATGGCCCCTTGCAGCAACAGGGCGAGGTTTTCAATTTTCTCGCGCTTGGCCGAATCCCTCCACGCGTGATGATTGGCGATCAATCGGGTGGTGCTGGTCAGCAATGTGTCGATGATGCGAAGATTGTTGGCGCGGATGGACGATCCTGTTTCTGTGATGTCCACAATGGCATCCAGCAGCCTCGCCTTGACTTCTGTAGCACCCCAACTGAATTCCACCTTGACCGGAATTTTTCGATCATCAAAATATTTTTTTGTCACCTGCACCAGTTCCGTGGCAATCACGCCGTGGGCCAGATCTTCCGGCTTTTGTACGGCGGACTCCTGCGGAACCGCCAGTACCCACTTGGCCGGGCGGCTGGTGGCCTTGCTGTACACCAGTTCAGCCACCTCATGGACGTCAGAATTATTTTCCTGTATCCAGTCCGAACCGGTCAATCCGACATCGACAACATTTTCTTCAACGTAGCGCGACATTTCCTGGGCACGAAAAAGCACAACTTCAATCGTGGAGTCATCAATAGTGGGGAAATAGCTTCGGTCATTGATGGAAATGCGCCAGCCGGCACGCGCAAAAAGATCAACTGTCGCGCTCTCAAGCGACCCCTTCGGGATGCCCAATCGAAGAATTCCTGGTAATGATTTAAGCATATGTCACTCCGTTGTTTTGACCGGCAGTTCCCGATCCGGGTTTACTCGTCGGGCTGATTTATTTTTTTACCGCCGCCTTTTTCACCGTAATTGGTTTGGGCTTCACTGCGCGGGCTTTAGCCGGTTTACCTGCAACCGGTGCCGCAGCCGGGGCGCTTACCACAGGTGGTGCCAGCACCGGCGATGGCACCTTGGCAACCGGCGGCCAGACCTTCGGTGCCCAGTCTTCAAGTTCCTTCCGGGAACCGATATAAAAGCTGTGCATTTTTTTTGCCGGGATTTCACGTTCAAGCGTCTGCTGGGCCTCAAGGGGTGTGCAGGCTTCATCAAGCACCCCGCGACTGACAAGCCAAAGCGTCAATTTGGTATCCACCGGGCAGGCCGCGACATCAAAACATTCCAGTGCCATCGTGGCCTCAACGTAAGGCGTGATGCCGGTAAGTGTGCGAAGATAGTTGCGTACTTCGGTCTTCTTCATGGACTGCAGGCTGGCAAGCGACATCTGATTTTCCCGCTCATAAATGGATTGCAGAGTGCGGTGCAGCAGAGAACTACGATGCTCGGCAAAAGGATAGCGCGAGCCGAGGATGGCGGCCACCTCGATGGCAGGTGTTACGCGCAATTCATTGAGATCGACCATGGCGGCGGCAAGCCGAGCTTCAGCCGCCTGGGCGCGCGCTGCGTCGGCATCAAATTCGAGAAACGCCCGCACCATGCGCGGAATGGCAGTCTTAAGACGAGCCTGTGCAATGGGCATCCTGGCCAGATCATCAACCGCACAGAATGTGGTACACAGGTTGGCCAGCGGCATGGCGGTATCGCCGGGCTTGATTGAGCCGGCGCTGACAAAACGATCAATAATTTTTTTACGGGCACCTTGCAGGTTGGGCTTCTTTTTCATTAAATTTCCTCTATGGGTGGCTGCTTCAATTCTTCATTTGACAAATCTGATTTCCTGGAATTGGACGGCTGCGGCGGGGTATACAATGAATTTTCGCCCGACGCGTGGGATTCGCCAGCAACTGATTTTAATATTTGATCGACTTCCGACTGTCTTTTAAGCGATTCATCCAGAACAAAGTGAAGGCGAGGCACGGTGCGCGTGGCAAGATTCTTGGCCAGCGTCCGCTGAATGGTCGGCTTGGCGGAATTCAGCCCCTGCATGACCGTGCCGGCGGGAATATCTGAAAGAATACTGACGTGCACCTTGCAATCGTGCAGATCTGCCGTAAGTTCAATATGCGTAATGCTGACCAGCCCCATGACACGCGGGTCCGCCACATCACGCAATAGAGCGGTGGAAAGCACTCGGCGAATCTGAGATTCAAGTTTTTGCTTTCGGAAATTCATCGCGGGTTGCTGTGTGCTCCATCAGAAAATGAAGAGATTCAGATATCACCGATCACAATATTTCGATCTGATAATCCAGAAGTTCCAGCCGACGTTCCTTTTCAATGGAGTGTACCATTCGAGCAAGCGAACTTTCCAGCCGCCGCCGGTCTGATCCCACCATCGCCACACCAAGCATGGCATGCTGCGGATGGTCAGCGTCGCCCACCTCGGCAACCGAGACATTGTGGTGATGGTGCCACGCATCTTTGACCGACCGCAGAATGCGCCGTTTGTCGCGGACGGTCAGTGCATCGCCAATTTTCAAACTCACCTGCAATATTCCAATATTCAAGATTCAAACCCGTACTGCGGGCCTAAAAACGCCTTAATCATCAGAGCGTGCGGGCCACGTCGATGGTCTTGTATGCTTCAAGCCGATCGCCCACTTTGATATCGTCGTAACCTGCGAGTTTCAAACCGCATTCCATACCGGAACGCACCTCTTTGGTGTCATCCTTAAAGCGTTTGAGCGAATCAAGCGCCAGATTTTCCACCACGACGACTCCATCCCGAATGAGCCGGTATTTGTTGGATCGATTCAACGCGCCATCGGTGACCATACAACCTGCGATGGAACCAATTTTGGTGACGCGGATCACCTTGCGGATTTCAGCTCTGCCAACAACCTGGTCCTGCTTTTCAGGCGACAACATGCCCGCTAGTGCCTTGCGGATGTCATCGCTGATTTCATAAATAATGCGATAAAGGCGAATTTCCACGCCGTTGCGTTCCGCAAGTTTACGCGCTGATTCGTCGGGTGTCACGGAAAAACCAATAATCATGGCACCCGACGCATCTGCCAGCAGCACATCACTTTCGGTGATGCCGCCCACGGCCGCATGCAGCAGTTTAACCTGCACTTCTTTGGATAACTCTTCGGTTACCACCTTCCGCAGCACATCGACTGACCCCTGTACATCCGCCTTGAGGATGATGTTAAGCTCGCGTACTTCGCCTTGTTTGATGGTGTCAAACAGGTTATCAAGGGTCACTTTGTTGCGGCGTGCCATTTCAGATTCGCGCACCGCAACCGCCTGTTCTTCAGCAATTGCCTTGGCCTGCGAGATATCGTTCACAACGTAAAAGCTTTCGCCCGCAGTGGGTGCTGCATCCAGTCCGATCACCTCGATCGGCGTGGCCGGGCCAGCTTCTGCAATGGGTTGATTTTTATCATCAGATATGGATCGAACGCGCCCGGAGGTCGCACCGCAGACCAGGGTATCGCCAACCCGCAGCGTTCCGTCCTGCACCAGCACACGAGCCACTGCACCGCGATTGGGGTCCATGAAGGCTTCAATCACTCGTCCACTGGCCGGCAGGGTCGGAGAGGCTTTAAGCTCACGCAGTGATGCAACGTAATCGAGATATTCAATAAGCTCGCGCACACCCTGTCCGGTGGTGGCGCTGGTACGTACCACTTCGGTTTCGCCACCCCACTCGGCCGGGTTCAGGCCATTTTCTGCCAATTGCCCCAGCACACGATCAGGCCGCGCTTCGGGTTTATCAATTTTATTCATGGCGACGACAATCGGAACGCCCGCCGCCTTGGCGTGGTTGATCGATTCCACCGTTTGAGGCATGACGCCATCGTCGGCCGCCACCACCAGCACCACCACGTCGGTCATGTTGGCCCCGCGCGCCCGCATGGCGGTAAAGGCCTGATGACCGGGGGTATCTAAAAAAGTCACCCGTTTGGTTTTGCCGTCCGAGCCGGCAATGGCTACCGTATATGCACCGATATGCTGGGTGATACCTCCCGCTTCGCCAGCGGCAACATTGGCCGAGCGAATTTTATCCAGGAGGCTGGTTTTTCCGTGGTCAACGTGTCCCAGCACCGTTACAACCGGGGGACGACCTTGAGTGGGTGCGGAAGCCTTCAATTCAGCATATTTTCGTACCATTAACTGCAGCAGCGATTCGCGCTGCTTGATAACCAGCTCGATACCATTTTCTTCCGCCAGCAGTTGTGCAACGTCATCCTCGATGGTTTGGTTGACGGTGACAATAATATTTTGTGACAGCAGTTTGCCCAAAAGCTTTCCTGCCTGAACGCCAATCGCCTGGGACAGCTGCCGAATGGTAATGGGCGCGACGATTTCAACGTGCGTCGGCCGCTGGGCCGGATGTGATGCAACATTTTGACGCTTCTGCTGATTCTGTTTAGCCTCGCGGCGGCGCTCACGCAGTGCACCCTGTCCGGCGGCTGCAATGCGTTCAGCCCGTTCGGCAATTTCTGCCTCGGTCCACTCGCGTATCTGATCGAGGCCTGCATCGGTGTCGTGTCCATGCCCACGCCGTCCCAGGCGCCCTTTCCGCCTGGCTTCAGCCTCTTCATCATCCACACGCGGCGCTGTGGTAAAGCCGGACTTGCGATGCCGGGTGTTGCTGGCAGGTGGTGGAGGCAGCATGGCATCGCCCCGCGGCGCACCGGGCGTAAACGGGGCAGAAGGCCGCGGACGCTGGCGAATAGGCCGAACCGGGTCCGGAGCCTCAACACGAATGAGGCGCGGCCCCTGCATCTGCGCCGGCGCGGGAACGTTTTTCGGACCCACAGCCGTCACCACGGGTTTGGCCACCACATTCGGTACGCCGCGCGGAGCAATTGGCGCAACCGGTTTAACCGGCTTCTGCGGTACTTCCGGCGATGCTGGCTTCACAGGTGAAACAGGCGCAGCGACCGACGTTGAAGATTCTGTCGCCGCAGCGTCGGCCGGCCTCTTTTCCTTATCCGCATGCTTGTCAGAGGATTTGGTACGGGTTTTTGCCTTTGGCGTTTCGACAGGTTCTTGAGGTGCCTCAACCTTTTCTTCAACCACTGGTTCGATGATGTGAGAACTCTGCGCCAACTGCGGTTCAGATGATGCCGCTGCTTCGCTTTCCGCTGATATCCGGGACGGAGATTCCGCGATGACCTCCGGCTCCATAACGGCAACCGATGATTCGTTGTCGGAGGTATCCGCGGTGGTTTCCTTTGCAGACGATTTTGCCTTGGTCGTGCGCTTGCGGCGTACCTTCGCCACATCGACATGGGCACTTTTTTCCACAGCCGTCTTGGGCGCTCCGGCACTGAACCATTCACGAATACTGACGGCCAAACCGGCCTTAACAGCGCTGAGATGACTATCGACGTTAGGCACGCCTTCAGCCTTGCACTTGGCGATGATGGACTTGCTGTCCACCCCCAATTCCCGTGCCAGTTGATATACTTTTAATGTGCTCAACGCGAACTCCAAAAACTTTAAACTGCGTATGGGTACTTCATATCATCAATCTTAATCGCCCGGTGGCAGTATCTGGCAAAACCCTTTTACGTGCCCAGCCGCGGATCATACCGCCCAAAACCACTTGATAATCAGGTCGACGCGTGCTCCTGCGTCTGGGCCGATGGATCATCGCCGGCCGCGGCATCGGCCAGAGTTTCTGACACCCCAGCTTCAACAGTGCTGCTGTCGGCTGTTGCGTCACGATCCTCCGCGCCCACCTGGCCATCGGCGGCCGCTTTGGTAGCTGCACGCTCCTTGGCCCGTTTCTTTTCCGATTCCGCCTTTTCCTGCAGATATGTGCGGGAAATTTCAATCATCTGCTGAGCTTTTTCCAACGGAATGTCCAAGGTTTTGGCGATAGGCTCGGCACCCACTTCCTCAATTTCTTCAGCCTGAATGATGCCAAATTCCAGCAGTCGATCCACAAAATGTTCCGGCAGATTTTCAATCTGGCTGGTGATGGCTACCAGATCGTTGCGATGTGCTTCAAGTTCCTCCGGCGTACAGATACTCAATTCCCAACCGGTCAGCTTGGCCGCCAAGCGGACGTTTTGCCCGCGTTTGCCGATGGCGAGCGACAACTTGGATTCATCCACGATCACGACTGCCCGGGCGAGTTCATAGCTGCGAAAGATATTGACGATCTCGGCGGGTTTCAGGGCATTGACAATGAACATCTGTGACGATTCATTCCAGCGGACGATGTCAATTCGCTCACCACCGAGTTCATCAACGATGTTTTTGATGCGACTGCCCCGTACTCCCACGCACGCACCGATGCAATCCACTTTTGAATCCATCGATGAGACAGCAATTTTGGTACGGTAGCCCGCCTCGCGTGCCAATGACTTAATCTCAATCACCTTTTCCTGCACTTCCGGCACTTCAATTTCAAACAGCCGGCGGATGAATTCAGGGTGTGACCGCGAAAGGACAATTTTGACGTGATTACCGGCAGGCCGCACTTCCAGCACCAAGGCCCTGATACGCTGGCCTACATCATATTTTTCGCCGGGTATCTGCTCGCTGCGGGGCAAGAAGCCCTCGCAGCGGCCCAGGTTGACCGTCACCACGGGGATTTTGTCATCGGATGCTGCTACCGTACCAGTGATGATCTGACCTTTGCGGTCGCTGAATTCATCCATGATGCTGCCGCGCTCATCCTCGCGCAATTTCTGGATGAGCACCTGCTTGGCGGTCTGGGCGGCGATGCGGCCAAATTCGCGGTATTCAATCAAGACGCCATCTTTCCGAACTTCAATTTCGCCGCTCATGCGATCAATTGTGCACACGACGTCATCCGTTTCGCCATAAAACTTCTTGGCGGCCGACATCAGGGCAGCCTCGATATCCAAAAATACCGAATCTTTTTCAATGTTCTTATCCCGCGCAATCGAGTCGATGATTCGTAGTAATTCTTGATTCATATTTCGTCCAATCCTTTTGCAATCACACCAACTGCCAACGCGCGGTCACCAGCCATACACCCAAGCGACTTCTCCGGCACGGCGACACCGCCGAGGCTCGCGACCAAGGCCGCCAGGCATGTGCCACCGTGACGTTGGGCGGCACTGCACCACGGTCAGCAACTTAAATAAAGCGACAAATCGCAGCCACACCAGACCGGCATGGCCCGCAGAAAGGTTAACAAAAATCCTGCAGCCAAACCTCGGTGCACAGGCCACGCGGATGCCTGTCGGGCTTCCGTGCCTGGTGCCGACACGCAGCAAAAAGCGCTGTACTTTTACGCTGCGTCATGTGCCAACTCTATTGACGTGTAGTGTTTGCACGTCGAACCTCTATCCGAGCCACACACGCCGGTGGATAGCCATGCCACCAGCCACTTGCAAGATTATACCGGTCAGAACGCAAACTACAAATGCCGGAAACCCACTGTTCAGGGGCGTGCCCTCCCCCGGCCTGCCTCTCGGCGGCAGGTTATCGGCGGCAGCCCAAGTATCAGCCCCTATTCCACCGCCTTGATAACCACCAGCGTCGTATCGTCCACCCGGCTGTTAAGGCCAACGAACCGGCGGGTCTCCCACACAAGTTGCCGGCAAATTTGCTCGGCCGGCAAATCGGCGAAGCGCTGGTAGGCCTCGCGCAGGCGTTGTTTGCCGAATGATTCGCCGCTGAAATTCATCGCGTCAGTCAGGCCGTCGGTATAAATGAGGATGCAATCTCCCTTGCGGATATCCAGGATATGCTTCCCATATTTTTCATTGGAATCGACCCCCAGCACCATGCCGCCCGAACCCAATTCGCGGATCGTGCCATCGCGGAGCAAAAGCGCCGGATCGTGCCCCGCCACCGAATAGGTCAGGCGGCGCGATTTGAAATCCAAAGTACCGTACCAGAGGGTAACAAATTCACCACGCTGGGTGTCGGCTACTATCGCCTTGTTGACGCGGCTGATAACCTCGTCGAGATCATAAATATCGCTGGCGTACGCACGTATCGACGCCCGGGCTGATGCCATCAGTATGGACGCTGGCAATCCCTTACCTACAATATCGGCCACTGCTATTCCCAATGATTGCGGACCAAATTCGATAAAATCATAAAAATCACCACCCAATTCAAAGCAGGGAACATACAGTGCCGCAATGTCGAACCCCTTTACCGACGGCGAACCGTGCGGAATCATGCGCCGCTGAACTTCGGCGGCTATTTGCACCTGGCGATGAAGGCGTTCCTTTTCAATGGCTTCCTCCTGCAGACGGGCATTTTCAATGGCTGCGGCGGCCTGATTGGCGATGGACTGCAGCAGGCGCACTTCAAAGGATGTGAAGGTTTTTGGCGTATCCGTATAAACTCGGATCACACCAATGGGATGACCATGGTATGACAACGCCGTGCACAAGACGGAGGCAATGCCCTCGCGACGCGCGTCATCCGGATAGGCAATGCGCGGATCGGTCGTCATATCCACCACCTGTACCACCTTGCCAGCCAACGCTTCACGGTCAACGCCGCTTTTATCTACAATGATGGGTCCCTTTTTCAGATACGCTTCGGAAAGGTTAAAGACGCTTTTTATGACCAGTTCATCGCGTTGGTCATCCAGCAACCGCAGCGAGCACGCTTTGGCCCCCATGGCCTGCGCGACGCTTTGCGTCACCCGATCAAGCGTCTGTGCCAGACCACGGGCTTCGGCGGTGATGGTGGAGATGTGGAATAATGTTGATAATTCAATAATTCTCCGCCGCAACTGCATTTCCTGCTCGCAAAGACGCGAAATGGCGTTGGCGAGCAACTGAAGAAATTGGATACCGGCAGACCGCTGAAGTTCCGATTCTGAAACGCAGGTCTGAAGCAGTTCACGCGCCTGCGCAGGGTCAATGGAGAATCTCTGGGCCAGTTGCTCAACACGCGATGCGTCAACCTCGGCCCGGCGGGTTGCTTCAATGCTGATGCTCCCCAGCCGCACACCCGCCACCATGATGGGTGCAGAAAATGGCTGGCGGATGGCATTGGTGCCTCCATCCCGCTGAGCGGCAGCGATGGCGGCCGAACGTGTCTGAAAGCGATGGCTTACTGTCGGCTCGGTAAGTGGTGCCCCATTGGCATCACGTATGCAGGCAGAAACCTGCGCCACTGCAGTAAGCGAGTCTTGAATGTCCTGAAGGGTTCCAACGTCAATGAAGTCCGTCAGCGACGTACCCTTGAGGGAAGCCATATCCGCAATTTCATTATCCGCGGGCGCATCAAGCATGACAGCGGCCATCGGCCGTTCGTCCGTCGGGAGCTTGCTGGTGGAATCTGTAGACTGGTTGCTGGTCAAAATCTTGAAATCCTTACTTCCATCACTCGGTTCGGCAACCAACGGCATGGCTTCATCACTGCGGAGCATGACCGGCTGCAAGCAATTTCTCATCTGCCGGCATGGCTTAGTGCTTGGGCGGGTTTATAAGCCAGGCCTTGTTCAAAATGGACGGCCACATGCTGCCCGTACCCCATGAACTCCAAAGCGAAAGCAACTGCCGCAGCTTGTTGTCATGGCCCGTCTGGTAATAGATGTAGGATAGTAAAAAGGCGGCGGCACTACTCTGGTCTGGAAGCATCGCTTTAAGCTGCTTCTGCGTTTTTTCAACCGCGTGGGCCGGCAGCATGACCTTCCAGTTGTACCTCAAGGAGGTAAACTGCGGATGCCGGGCAAAAACGCCTTTGAAATCAGCAAATGCACTGGCATACATGCCGCCCATTAATTCAGTATTGGCTCTGGCCAGCCGGGCCAGTTGATTGCCGGGATTGACGATCAGGGCTGAGTTGAATCGATAAAGCGCTGCAATATAGCGCCCGTGTTTAAGATCAAGCTGGCCACGCTTCATAAAGCGATTAAACGTACTGTGAGTCTTTCCTGCCAGTTCAGCAATGGCCGGCACATGATGCCCTGCCCGCAGCAACTTCCTGGTCTGAGGTGTAAGCCAGTTTTGTGATTTAGCAGGCGATACAGCCAAAGGGATGGTCGATACTGCCGAAGGAGTACCCCCCGCATTAATCTGACCAACCGTCCTCTTGGCTGTAATTGGAGCGATGGGCAACCCGGTGATCGGATCGATCATAAGTTGTCGGGCTTTTTTACTGTTGACCGGCGCCAGCGTCGTGTTGGTAATAGCCGATTGACCGCCAACCCCGGGGGCGACGATTTTAGAACGCTGGCCGGTGCTTAATTCTGTCAGCAATTGACGATAGTAATCGCCGGATGGGACATGTTTGCGTGGGGTGTAACCAACCATACCTTCATTTCGCGCTTTTATGGCGGTATTAGACGGACGGATTGAAGAGAGGCCGAAATTTCTGGCGGACGATATTTTTCCGTTTACTTTCAGGCCAGACTGGCCACGATTGGGGTGCAGTAGGCTGGTCGGTTTGGTTGAAGGCGATATGAGAGAACTGCTCATGGGTCGGAGACCAAAAAGCGGATTGATCTGCCCTGAACTGCCTGTGGCAATGCCGGCGTAAGCCTGCGGGTTGGTAGGCAGACTGACATTATTATTAAAGTACGACCCATACTGGCCGCTCCCATTGATGGGAACATTAACCTGGCTGACGGCACCGACACCCGTAAGAGCCGAACTGACACCCAACCCGGCTCCAATTTGAGCTGCATAACCCTGGTTGGGGTTGACCGCAGCGTTAATGGCATTACTCACCGCCAGATTTGAAACACCCTGACTTACGGCGCTGATTGCGCTTAGACGCAATTGGGAGGGCGACACGCCGGAGGATCGAAACGACGACTGCCCAATCACCGGTATCTGGGCATAAGTTGTTCCGCCACCCGGAATTGGGACAGGAACAACTCGTGAAAATTGCTGCATGCCGGCGGGATTGAAGGCAGCACCCGAATTCTGCAGGCCGTAAATGTTCGGATTACTTGGTACAAAACCCTGGATGGGCGTATTGCTGCCACCACTGCCCACCAGATTGTTGGCGTCTTGGGCGGTGCCGTTTTGTACATAGACCTGACCATAAACCGGCACCGCGAGGGTGGCGGCAGCCGCGGCCAACAGACATGCTTTGGTTACATAAGAACAGCGAATCATTTCGATACCTCCTGATCTTTTATCTCATATCTCCCACCAACACCTGTATAGTATACCGCCGTAAGGCTCAACTCATACGACTAACTGCGAGCGAAATTAACTCCCGAAGGGAAAGAGATGCCGATTTATATTCATAAACACGAATATTTATGCATATTGCCAAGGTGCCTCACGCTCGACGCCGATAATCTGGTAGATTGAGAAAATCGCCGCCTGAGGGTTGACATCCCCACATTCGTTGGTTAAGCTAAGAATGGAACAGTTTCACTAACTGTTTAGTCATTTGGATGATGAGGTCGATGTCATGGCATCAATAAGAGAACTTGCCAAGGAATTGAAGCTTTCACCGGCAACCGTCTCGCGCGCACTCAACAATAACCCCCTTGTAGCGCCCGATGTCAGACGCCGGGTACTTAACGCTGCAAACAAACTTCAATATGTTCCCACTATCGGGCGACGTGAAACCATGAACATTGCGTTTGCGTATGCGGGCGACCGCAGTATCGGATCACCGTTTGACGCCGCCCTGATGGAGGGACTAACTGATCGCATGGAGGCGGGTGGGTTTGATCTGGTTATTTTGGATGTTAAGCGGGCCGTCCACCCTCGGGAGACCTTTTCGCACATGTTTCGGCGTAAGGGTATCCGGGGTGCAGTGTTACGCACAACATCCGCCGCTAAGGATCTATGCACACAAATTGCTGAAGAGGGCTTTCCGTGCGTGGTGGTAGGCGAGCATTTCGACAATGAGTCCATCAGCGTGGTGCGCAGCGATTCGCTGACCTCCAGCCGCGATGCCGTGAATCATCTGATAGACCTCAAGCACGAACGCATCGCCATTGCTGTCAACCTCGTGGATGATTCCGACCACCTTGACCGTATCGCCGGTTACCGCGAGGCGATGATTGCCCGTGGTTTGCCGGTGGACGACCGGATGATTTTTCGCATTCCCGCCAAGCGCGAGGGGGGCATTCAATTGATCCGCCGGATTGCGGCCATGCCAGACCGCCCCACGGCGATGTTTTTTGCGGACCCTCTGCCTGCAATTGGGGCGATGATGGAGGCGCAGAACGTAGGATGGAACATTCCACGCGATTTGTCGATAGTTGGTTTTGATGATGCCGAGCTTCGGTTTATGGTTCATCCGACGATGACCGCCATATGCCAAGATGCTCGCGAATTGGGACGGGTGGCGTTTGAAGCGCTGGACCTGCTTTTTTCTCAAAAAGGGCGAGAGTTGCAGGACAGCGCCGTGCGGCGAACTTTACCGACACAACTTGAGTGCCACGGATCCACCGGCCCCATTCAAGCGGGAATGTGAAGGAAGCCAAAAAAGCTCTTCAGGCTTATTTTGGACTGATTCCAGTCCGGGCCCGAGCGAAGAGAGATGCTTCGATTTTTCCTAAAGGAGGATTTCATGAGAAGCAAGTATTCATTGTTATTGGTTGCGATGGCGACAGCAGGTGCCATCGCAGTTGGCGGGCACATGGCCGCCGCATCCACCATCTATGGCCTGCAATTTGCGCCAAGCGGTTATACGCCCTACACGGGTTGGGCCTCCGGCGTCAATGTCGCGACCTTCACTGCGCCAACATTCAACGCTGTCGCCACCACCGACTATTCATTGGGAAGCAGTGGAGCCACCTTTGCCATCACCGGCAACAACTACAACATTCAAAATGGAATCAAGGCGGGAACCCCAGCCACTAATATCGCGTGGTTGAATACTGCTTTTTTCTTCGGCAACGGTAGCACACCTCTGACCGCCACGCTCTCGGGCCTTTCCCCATCCGATACCGTTGATCTGCAGTTTATTGAAAGTTTCCAAACCGGAAACGAACCGCAAGTATCGGTCAACGGCGGCACGCCGACGGTGATCAACAGTGATACCAGCTTTGTTGACGTTGGCAGTTTCACTGGGCATACCAGCTATTCACTGGTGTTCAGTAACGCGGCTGGCGGTGCCGAGTTTGATCTCTCCGGTGGGCTGATCACCGTTACCAGTGCGGTGCCGGAACCGGCCACGCTGGGCCTGCTTGGATTGGGGGCTGCGGGATTGCTGCTGCTGAAACGCCGCTCCACAAGCAACAATCATTGAGGCCCCGAGCTACGCCGTGGTGGCGGTAGCTTGTCCGCATAATTTTGGGTGCCGCCAGCATACTGTACCGATGTGCCGCTGGCGGCACCTTTCCCGAGGAGTTCTTGATGAAAAAGGAAGCCTTCACCCTCGTGGAGATGTTGGTCGTGATCGCTGTCGTGGCCTTGCTTGTCGCACTATTAATGCCGGTACTTAGTCGGGCGCGAAGCGCTGCTCTAACGGTTGGGTGCCTGAGCAACCTTCAAGAGTTAGGCATGGGAGACCAGCTGTATTCCAATACTTACGATGGTGTTGAGTTCACGGCATGGCAGGTGGTTAATAAGCCGAATGGCAATCAGGTATCAACTGCATGGACGGCACTTCTGAATCCATTTGTAAGTACGGAATCCAACAGCTCAGATAGCGCCGACGCCGTCAACAGCGTTTATACCTGCCCGGCGGCATATAACCCGCATTACGCCATCTACAGCACTGGCAACCAGTTTCTACTTACCTATGGGGTAAACTGCAATGTTCATACATGGGGCAATCCCAATTTCCCCTCCAGCCCCGCCCGCACATTGGTTTACCGAAATCAGATCCAGCGACCAGCGGAGATTATTAATTTTGCAGATGCCGCCCAGTCCAGTGGCGTCTGGACCTGTGCTGGCTGGTTAAGCGGCACGGATTCAGCATGGTATGGCGGATGGTACGACAACTATGCACAGGCGAATCAACAATTGCCCATTGTGGGAAACGCCGATATCGCCGGCGGGCTGTATGGCATTCGTTACCGTCATGACGGCCAGCAGTCAACGTGCGTAGATTACCTGGATGGCCATGCTGGCGTGGCCAAAATGGGCACCCTGCTGTACCGCAACATATGCGTTGCTGACAACTAGTTATCGTGCCGCCCCATGGAATGATCGAAACTGCCGAGGATGTGAATGTTTCAATCAAAATTTCTTCACCGCATCTTAGGGGCCACCGCCCTGTTTTTTGGCCTTGCGGGGGTTGCATTGACCGCGCCAGCCGCCGCGATAAAAGTAAAACTGGTGAAAGCCGCCCGTGGCTATGAATTGCTGCGAGGTGGCAAACCCTATTTTATCAAGGGGGCAGGGGGCAGTTATTCACTTTCGGTACTTAAGGCGTGCGGGGGCAATTCTGCTCGAACTTGGGGTGCAGCGAACATTGGCGCGGAACTCAAGGAAGCAGCAAAACTGCACATGTCCGTTACGGTGGGCTTCTGGCTGGGCCATCCTTCCGATGGATTCAATTATCACGACGCCGCTGCCGTGCACGCCCAATACGAACAATGCCGACGCTATGTGCTCAAATATCGCAACGACCCCGCGGTACTGATGTGGGGCATCGGCAACGAAATGGAAAATGGGTACGATCATAAAATTTTATGGAGGGCAGTCGAGCAGATTGCCCGCATGTGCCACCGTCTTGATCCAAATCATCCGACCATGACAGTCGTGGCGGAAATCGGTGGACATAAGGTGGAAAAAATTAATGCCTATTGTCCTGATATCGATGTGATTGGAATCAACTCTTACGGCGGGGGTCCGTCGCTTTACCGCCGATATCTGAAAGCCGGCGGCTACAAGCCCTACGTGATTACGGAATACGGCCCGCCGGGCACATGGGAAATCGGCCGGGACAATCTGGGCGTTCCTGTTGAAGAAACAAGCACGCAGAAAGCCTCGGCATATGCGGCGACCTATCGCAACAGCATTCTGGCGGCCCGGGGTCTGTGCCTGGGCGGCTATGCGTTCACCTGGGGCTGGAAAGTAGAGGCCACACCGACATGGTACGGGCTGTTCCTGCCCGGCAACCGACGTTTGGGTGCGGTCGACACGCTCGAGCATCTTTGGACTGGTCGATGGCCAGCGCACCGGTGTCCTTCGATGAGCAGCATTAAACTGGATGGCCCCGATAAAATTGCGCCGGGACGGATCGTGCATGCAAAGGTAGTGGCAGACCAGCCGGGTGGTGGGAAACTGACATACCAATGGATTTTGCGCCCAGACATATCGAAGCTGAACATTGTCGGCGGGCTGGGTGGTGCCATGCCACCAGGCCTTCCGAGTGCAATACTGCACAACGGGAAGGCGTCCGTAACGGTGAAGATGCCGACCAACGGAGGCTATTACCGACTGTACTGCTACGTCTACAACTCGTTTAATGGCGCAGCGGTGGGCAATATAGCGCTGTTCGATACCGGCAGGGTGAGGCCAATGCGGGCACCCAAGGCGAGCCTGCCCGTAACGATTTATGGTGTTGGCGGACGGAGCCCGTTTATACCCTCTGGCTGGATGGGTGATTATCAGGCGGTTATATACAAGGCGCACTGCCACAGACATACCCTTAAGGGCAAAAACTGTCTTGAGATGGGGTTGAAAAAAGCCAACTGTTGGGGCGGCGTGGCGTGGCAGGACCCGGCCAATGACTGGGGCAAAACCTGGGGTGGCCTTAATCTGACGGGTGCTCGGAAACTTTCGTTCTGGGCGCGAGGCGAAGTGGGCGGCGAAAGGGTGACATTCGGTGTTGGGCTGATTGGGGCAGATCAGAAATTTCATGATTCCATGCGGACCTCACGCGTTATTACACTGCAGCGGCACTGGCGCAAGTACACAATAAATCTGGCACATAAAAATTTATCGCGGATTATCGTCGGCTTCTACTGGACCGCCGCCACCGGCGCGGCACCTTTGCGGTTTTATCTTGACCGTGTGGTCATAAGCAAAAGATGAGTCCCGGCTATGAAGCGTAACTTTGCAGTCACCTTCTTACATAAGGAACAGTTTCATGGACAGCAGACATCTCTCTTATCCACGCCTGATCGTATTGGTTATCTCCATGACGGCGCTGATTGCCGCCGGCGCGGCCTATGCGGCTTCAAAGGCCCAATTGCCGCTGGTGATCTATAACAACGGCGGCGGCAATTCGGGTTTTGTCGCCTCGGGCTGGATGGGCGATACGGGCAAAATACAATACGACGGCAAATGCCATGTTAAGCCGCCAACGGGTACGCGCTGCCTCCGAATCCGCTTCACAGGCAGCAGCGGCTGGGGCGGGATTGTATGGCAGAACCCCGCGAACAACTGGGGCAATGAATCGGGTGGAGTCAACCTGACGCGAGCCAAAAAGCTGGTCTTCTGGGCAAAAGCCAAACATGGTGGGCTGGTGGTAACCTTCGGATATGGGCTCATCGGCAAGCGTAAGGCGCATCACGACAGTTCGTCGGCATCAAAAAAACTCACGCTCGGCAAACATTGGAAAAAATATACCATTTCATTGGCTGGCAAGAATATGTCGCACATCATAACTGGATTTTACTGGTCGGCGGCGGCTAATGGTTCCCCATTTACGTTTTACCTTGATGGTGTGGAATACAGAAAATAATTCCGATTAAACTTCGATGTCGCCATCCATAGGAGATGCCACGAACCGCCAGATGAAAGACACAGCGAGACGACAGCCCGCTTTGCTCGCCAGACTGCTGATTCCGGCGATCGCGCCGTGCCTTGTTATCGGGAGCGTGGATGCGCACACGCAGATCAGCGGAGAACTGGTTAAACGGGCCATTCTCGGTGGTGTGAATTATCTGCTGAAAAAGGAACGCGCCGGACGCTTCTGGGAGCGCGGCGTCCGCGGGCAAGGACCGGAGGGCAGCTTCAGCGAGCGCGGTGGCGAAACGGCACTGGCGGTTGAGGCATTGCTTTATGTTGAGCAGACACTTCATCTGAGACGGCTGAATATCATCGGACCCGCGCTCAAGCCGGCCATTGCGATGCTATGCCGCATCAAGCCCACGGGTACGTATGCCGTATCATACCGGGCGAACGCCCTGGCTTTACTGCCGCTCAAGCCGCCGGTGAAGCGGAGACTGCGATGGGATGAGCTTTATTTGGAAAGATCCATCCATCGTAATGGTGCCTACAGCTATGCATATTTCGATTCACGTCGGAAGGATCAGGTCTTTGCCACAGCATCGGCGTGGGACAACTCCAATAGCCAATACGGCGTGCTGGGCATGCGGGCGTGTGTACATGCACTGCAGCGATCCGCCCCCTACCGCTATTGGCGGCTTGTAGAGCAACACTGGATCCAGACTCAATTTGCAGACGGATGCTGGGGTTATTGGGGCTTTGCCGGAAGTCCGCCAAGCTCCAAACCGTCCGCCTGGCGAAGGCAATCCATGACCCCGGCGGGGGTAGCGAGTCTGCTGATCGCAGATGAATACATGCAGATGGGACGGAATGCTGCGGTGCAACGCGGATTAAGATGGATCAACGCCAATTATCCGCCGGCCGACACGAACGGGTATGCCATGTATGGCTTTGAACGTGTGGGGCTGGCATCGGGATTGAGCACTTTCGGGGGCCATAATTGGTACCGGGATTTTGTACGCACGCTGATTAACAACCAGAATAGCGATGGCAGTTGGGGAGGGGGATTCTTGGACTCCGATACCATCAGCGGCACAGCCTATGCCCTGGTGATATTTGATCGCGGGCTTAACCCATTTCTGATGAACAAGTTAGACGATGGCCATCATTACTACGGAACGTGGAACCGGTATCCACGCGATGTGGCCAACCTGGCTTCATGGGTGAGCCGATCAACCGATTTTCCGGTGAATTGGCGGGTGGTAACGTTCAGATCAAAGCGTAAAGCGTGGTTAAGCGCACCGATCCCTTACATCACTGGGTCCCGTCCACCCGTGTATACCGCCCGAGAGCAAAAACAATTGCGGCGTTACATTAACGCTGGCGGCATGGTGGTTTGTGCATGCACCAATGCTTCCCAGGCGTACCAGCGGGCCATGATCAAACTGGGACAGCACGTCATGGACGGGCGGTATGAATTCACCCGGCTTACCCCGGCCTGCACGCTATATAAAATGCAGCCATGGTACCGTAATTTTTTCATAAATGCCTACGGCATGTCCAACGGATCGCGCTACCTGTGGATTGTGGTACCGGAAGATTTAAGCCGGGTGTGGCAGCGCCACTTGTTTTCCGTCAGGCAGCCCTGGATATTTGCCGAGAATCTTTACCTGTACTGCACCGGCAAAGGAGAACTGACCAACCGGCTTCAGTCGCTCTATGTGCCAGCACCTAAGGAAAAACCACACGCTGCAATGCGTGTCGTGCAATTAAAATACCCGGTAAACTGGGACCCGGAACCGTCGTTTGCGTGGCGACGTTATGCCCGTCTTGCGCAGAGCCGTTTTGAGGTGGGAATCCGTTACGCAGCCGGCGGAAGTGTGCCGACAAAAGCCGCCAAACATACACTGGCTTATCTGACCGGTACCGCAAGTATTAAATTACCCAATCAGCAGATGGTTGCCATTCGGCGATTCATGGCGGCTGGCGTAACACTGCTGGTCGACTGCACAGGCGGCCACACCAAGACTGCTCAAAGCGTACGACAATTGATTGGGAAATTGGCTCCCGGATATCCGCTGAAGCGGATCAAAACCTCCGGCCGACTGCTGAATGGCTCCGAACCGCACGCCCTGCGGCTTGAGCACATCAGCTATCGTAAATACCACCTGCAATCCCACCACCTGACGACGCGACCACAGATCTATGGCATTCGCCGGAGCCATCGGTGGATCATTATCTTTTCGCCATTGGATGTTACTTCGGGCCTGCTGGGTATTCACACGTGGGGCATCAATGGTTATTCACCCGGCAGCAGCGTGAGTTTAATGCGCGATATCACGGCCTATGCCGCAGGGGGCACCTGAAATGAACACATCGTGCAGGCCCCGTGGAGGCAAAGCTTCGCAAAATAGGGGCATCGACCATCAGAAATTGCCGGGCTTTATTTTTATGCCTTCGCCCAAACTCAGGCCTGACCGGGCACAGGGGGATCAGCACCAGATTTTTCGCGTTGCCAGGAGCGGGCAGCATCCCGATGACCATTTGGGGATCATTGGTCGTATCAACTGCGGGATGCATCGTGCTGATCGGCCATCCGTGTCTTGGCCCGGCGATCGGCCACGACATCGCTATTACACCTGGATTTCGGACGGCAGTCGTGGCAATCCCCTGCCCAACATCAAGCACATTGCCCGTGGGGGTGCGCTCAATGCCCCGCAGTTTAAAGCAGGAAGCACCTCAGCAATTAAATTTGTAATTGCCTCGGGCGACTACGGAGTGTTACCTTCGGCCGATAGAACGGGGCGGCAAGCCCGCCACATCGTAAAAGGAAAAAATCATGATTAGACTGACGCTCAAAAACCCAATGACCATGCGTGCGAGCAAGGTTCTGATAATTGTGGTCGCCATTGCCGCCGCAGCGATGCTGGAGTTGGCTGGAGGCGGTGGCCAGCTATACGCGCAGCAGCCCAAATTGCGACTGAAACTGACATTTGACGGCCCGGTAGGCTCGCAGCCGAGCAAAGCCATTTGGCACTTCGACAAGGGATGGGACCCAAACTGCGGAACCTTCTACACCGACAAGCCCGATGTACTGCGCATCGTACGAGATCCGCAGGCACAGGGCGGCAAGGCTTTGGCAATTATGGTGCGGCGGTACCCGGGCAAACCGGGTGCGTATATCTCCGGGCGTATTAATACATCGGCATACAGCCGAGGCAATTTCACTTACGGCATGGTGGAAGCGCGGATTAAAGTTCCCGGCGGCCCCGGCAATGCCGGTTCGGGATCGTGGCCGGCATTCTGGATGCTTGGTTCCAATTTCAAGCAGGTGGGCTGGCCGCAGTGCGGTGAAATTGACATTATGGAAAGCGCCGGAAATCGGCCAAGCGTGATTACCGGGACAATCCATGGGCCAAATGTGGGAGCGGGCTCGCCCTATCGGCTGCCGCACAAGAGACAATTCTGGCAGCACTATCATGTTTTTCAGGTCTTCTGGTCCCCGGGATCGATTCAATTCGCCTGCGATTCACACGTCTATGCATGCTTTACACCCAGCGATCAGGTTCGCGGCGGATGGGTGTTCGATCATCCATTTTATATCATCCTGAATGTCGCGGAGGGGGGTGCCTACGGCGGGGCAACGGCGAAATCGGCAAAATTTCCACAAACCATGCTTGTCAACTGGGTAAAAGTTTATGGATGGAATCTGCACATCCCGCAGCACCTGCGGGCAGTCAGGCTGAAGTCCGGCGTGGTAAACCTCACATGGCGCGATGCGACCTATGACCAGACCGGCTTTGAAATTGAGCGGTCAACGAGTGCGACATTTGCGACGTTGGATCGCCGATGGCTTATAGCGCCAAACTTATCCGCATGGGTGGACAGGTCCAGCGCTGCCGCTGGAACGTACTACTATCGTATGGCGGCATTGGCACCACGGCTTAAATCGGCAAGATTGGAAACACCGACCATCAAATCACGCGCGGTGAAGCATTCCCTGTCACCGAAGCGATGGATCATGTCGGCGTTCACGCCGGCAGTGCTCGCAACAGATGCCACTGCAAACCGGCCAGCGACATGGAGCAGTCAGCCAGTGCTGGCGATTAACTGCGGTGATTTGAAACCTCACGGGGCTTTCAGGGCGGATGTCGGTTTCGCGGACGGCGGCACGCCCGAGCACGGCACGAATCACGTCATCCGTGTAGCGGGTGTACCCGGTGCCGCTCCGCAGGTTGTTTATCAATACAGCCGCTTCGGATCTTTTACCTACCACTTGCGAGGCTTGGTGCCAGGAAAGAAATACCAGGTGGTGCTGTATCTGGCAGAGTATTATTGGCGCGGTCCCCGAAAGCGGCTTTTTGCAGTCTTTGCCAACTATCATCTGAAGCTTTCAGATTTCGATATTTACGCCCAGGCGGGTGGGCGGTATCGCGCCGTTGATGAGAGTTTTACCTGCCACGCCAGTAAGCGAGGCACAATCCTTCTGAAATTTGTGAGCCAGCGGGACAATGCGCAGGTGAACGGGATCGCGGTGTTTAAATCGAGGCGCAGAACCGGCGGATGATCGAATGGCAAACCAAAGAATTTGCGACGCGCATCAAAACGAAATGCGCCATTGCGTTGTCAATATTGTCGCATGCGTTAAGCTCTCTGGCCGCGATAAATTGAAGAACGCCCGAACGGCGTCAGAAAGGTATGACAAAGTATGCGTCCATCATTGAAATATCTCCGAGATAAGGCCCTTTATGTCTTAGCGGCCACCACACTGACCGTCGGCGGACATTTCTGCTTCGCCAGCAGTGCGGGCATGTACAGCCCCATCGGCCTGAGCCAGCGGCAGATTGATGCCACGGCTGACCATCTTCTGCACCAGATGACGCTGGCGGAAAAAGTCCGGATGATGGCTTTTGAAAACGTGCTGGACGTACCGGGTGTCAAAAGCCTCGGCATTCCCACATTGGTTATGTCGGATGCGTCGGTCGGCGTGCGGCGATTCGGCGCATCGACAGCGTATCCATCAACGATGGCGCTGGCAGCATCGTGGAACTGCAGACTTGCCTACAAGGTGGGCCGGGCATTGGGCAGCGATTGTCGGGCGCGGGGAGTAAATCTGATCTTCGGCCCCGGCATGAATGTCATGCGTGAACCGCAGGATGGCCGTAATTTTGAATACATGGGCGAAGACCCTTATCTGACCGCACAAATGGTTGTGCCGTGGATCAAGGGGGTGCAATCACAGGAGGTTGCCGCCTGCGCCAAGCATTTTGCCGGCAATGAGGAAGAAACAGATCGCGTGGATCTTAACTGCATCATCAGCCGTCGCGCTCTGGAGGAGATTTACCTTCCGCCGTTTCGTGCAGCCGTACGCCAGGGGCACGTATGGAGTTTGATGGCGGCATACAACAAGGTAAACGGGCAATATTGCACTGCCAATAAATTTCTGCTTACTGACATGCTTCGCAGGCGTTGGGGATTTAAGGGTGTGCTGATGTCAGACTGGGGTGCATCCCATTCCACTCTTGGCCCCCTGCTGGCCGGCATGGACCTGGAAATGCACAGGCCCATCAATTACACACTGAAAAAAATTACGCGGCTGCTCAAAGAAAAAAGGGTGACCATGAGCGTCATCGATCAGCACGTGCGCAGGATTTTGCGCATGGATGTGGCCATGGGCTTTTTAAGCCGCCCCCAGAAGCTGGCATGCGTACCCCGCAACAACCCCATCTCCGCGTATACCGCTTTTACAGAAGAGGCGCAAGGGGCTGTTTTATTAAAAAACAAATCACACTTTCTGCCGCAGCCCGTGCCATCTGATGGCCGCAAAATTATTGTGGTCGTGGGGCCTATGGCTACACCGGCGGTAACCGGCGGCGGCGGAAGTTCTTATGTCATCCCCATTGCCGGGCCGGTAAGTCTGCTAGACGCCATTCGCACCGACGCCCCCCGGGCAGATGTCGTTCACATTCCCTATCTGGACCGATCCGACCTGGCATGGCAAAACACTTACCTGTACCGCAGGGCGCAACACCATGGATGCAGCTATCAGCTTACGGCCGCCAATGCTTCAAAACCAGGCATCACCGGCGATCTGCGAACCATCGATTTCCATTGGCCCGCCGGTGGCCCCAAAGGCCTTGGTGGTGCCCAGGGCTTTACAGGTGTGTTTCGTACAAAATTGCGCCCCACCGTCACCGGCAATTACATGCTGAAGTTTTTCTGTACCGCCGGGGCTAACGTCTATATCAACCGCTACAACACAGTGGAGCAATGGCGGCCGCGTCCCCTCGAGCCGTTCATGAACAGCTATTATCTGGTGGCAGGTAAAACGTACCAGCTTAAAATCACGCTGGGGGTCAAACCATTGTCGCCGCTGGCCAACGTACCTGCAGGCGAACTGAAACTTGGCGTGCGGCTGATGAATCAACCACTGCTGACACCGCAGCAGACAGCATTGATCCGCAAAGCGGATATGGTGGTGGCCGGTGTGGGGTTTGGCCCGCGGATCGAACATGAAGACCTGGACCGCAGCTTTCATCTTCCCAGTTTGCAGGGGGAATATCTTCGAAGCGTCGGCAGGCTTAATCCGCATACCGTTGTGGTGCTTAACTGCGGTGGACCAGTTGCCCTGAAACCGTGGATCAGCCATGTGGACGCATTTATCGATGCGTGGTATCCCGGCGAGAACGGCAACCAGGCGGTGGCGGACATTATTTTTGGCAAAATCAATCCCAGTGGCCATCTGCCGGTGACATTCAGTTGGAGCGAAAAACAGGAACCCGCCTATGGACACTTTCCGGGACATGATATCCTTGGCCAACACCCCACCGTACATTTTGCCGAAGGCATCTTCGTCGGTTATCGCTGGTTTAATGAACACCATATCAAACCCGCCTTTCCATTCGGGTTTGGGCTCTCCTACACCCATTTTGCCATTGCTGGCCTTGGCGTGAAAGTGATCGGACACCAAAAGCATAAGCACGTGATGGTATTGGCCCGCATCACCAACACGGGCCACCGCACAGGTGCGGACGTGGTGCAGCTTTACGTGAAGCCCCCGCAGGGAAAGCTGGTTCGCGTAGTGCAGAAGCTGGAGGGCTTTAAGCGTGTAACGCTTAAGCCGGGCCAAAGCCAAATCGTGGACATCGGCCTGAATTGGCACAGCTTCGCTTGTTTCGACACACATCAGGACAAGTGGATTGTGCCGGCGGGCACTTATCATGTGGTGGTGGGCAATAGCAGCACCGATACGGTGGAAGTTGGCACGGTGAGCTTCAAAAAATAAGGCTTTTAACGCCAATAATTTCGGACCGCCGTGGCTGGCATCTGCTTGGATGGTCGCCGTGGTCGAGCGTTATTATGGCTGCCGCTGGGAAGCCCACGGACGTGCGGGGGAATAAATGATTTGCGTCCGGCGTGCCCTGGTAAACACCCATTTTGTTGCCGCGAGCAAATTACCAAACAGCTTTGAGCTTTTTGACCCTAAGAAGCAAAATACCGCCCACGGCCCCCAACGCAAATATGCCGATTGAGGATGGCTCCGGCACTGGTTCCACCGTGTAAAGTTGGATGGAGCCGGCGTTTGTGGGGCTGTCAAAGTTCACCAATTCGCCCAAAGCGCCATCTTGAACAGCAGATTGGCCAAAGTCGGCGGCATCGGCAGCGGTAATGTTAAACCCAAACGCGAATGAACTGCCTGGCGTTACCACAGGAACAGTGCCAACAATTGGTAGGGTTACGGTGTACGGAATGACATCGGTTGCGGCATTGTAAAGAGTCACGCCGCTGCTGGAGATAGTCAAATTTGCTGGGTACGTGCCATTAAGAATTTGATCGACCGAGCTTTTCGGATCGGTGCTGTTGATGTTAATCCCGGATACTGTGTAGGTGGTGCCGCCGCTGGATGTGTAGCTGAAGGTCGATGGAACCAACGTGGTGAGGTAGCTCAAATAAGAAGAAAGTGGAGTGTTGTTGGCGATAGCGTTGCTGGCAGCGGTGCTGCCCAACCCAAGAATCACGTTTTGACTGCTTGATCCCGCGGCAGCCGGTGCTAGGCCGACGACGGCCCCGTAGATATCGTCATTGGGATTGAAACCTGACTCGGAGGCGGTGTAAGTGGTGTTGGCGTTAAGTGTTGCGCCTTCATAAATCAGCGTACCTGACAGATAGGTGCCGCTGGAGTCTTCCGCCGGGGGGGCAAACGCAGCGAGGACGACAAAAGCATTATCGATCGTTTGGTTAGGCGTAAACGTTAGCGAAACCGATTCGGTCGAAACAGCCGAGGCGTCGGCTTGGTTGGCAGCGAAGCCCGCCAGACCAGCGGCTAGGATTGCGGGAACAACATAACGAGACAATTTGTTGGCAGGCATGACAACTCCTCTTCTGGATTGGTGCCGGAAGAACGGCACAAAACCACCGAAACGTCAATGCTTGCCCCAACTCTTGCGAGGTAGTATAGTATATCAAGCGATCAATTACAAATTTAATTATAAATTTTCGCATTTGAGAATGAAGAAGACGTAATTACGTGCATGCCGAAAACCAAAACATGCGGAGGTAACGGCGGCATTAGACTGTGCAGGTCAGCGGGGCCGGATGACAAAATTCTACGCCAACCGCCGGCCATGCTTGCCGCAACTGGGATGCCAAGGCGATCAGGCCGGGGATTTCAGAATTGGCATGTCCAAGCAACAGGACATTGATACCAGCAGCCCGATAGGCTAGCAGATCATGGTGTTTAAGCTCACCGGTCATAAGGAGATCAAAGGTGCACGTTTTGTGGGCATCAAGGGCCAGCCTGCCGGCGCTGCCGGCCACCAATGCACAATTGCGTATAAGGCCGCCCGACGCATCCGCCAATTGCACATGCGATAATTTAAGCCGTCGCTTGACGGTACGGGCGAAGTCACCCGGGCGCAGAGGCTTGGGCAGGTGGGCAATGCGGCCAAGCCCCGGCGTGTCCTGCGGGTTCGCCAACGGCAGTACATCAAATGCGGGCTCCTCGTAAGGATGAGCGCGGCGCAGGGCATCGATGGCGGCAAGCAGGTGCTTCTGCCCCACGACCGTCTCGAAGCGAACTTCTGCAACGTGTTCGAGATGACCCCTGCGGCCAATGGCCGGATTACTCTCATCGCCGCCTAAAAACGTTCCTGTGCCCGGTGTACGAAAACTGCATTGCGTATAGCGGCTATTTTTGCCAATATGGCCGGCACCGGCGTTGAAAACGGCTTGGGCAACGGACTCCAGATTTTCGGAGGGAACAAAGGTGATCAGCTTGAATAGCGACTGGGCTGCTTTGCCAGGCATTAATGAACCGCTTACCTGCAACCCAGCGGCAGCGGCGAGGGCATCATTGGTGCCCCCCTCTGCAACATCAAAAGCGGTATGCGGGCTGTAGATGGCCACGCCATCGCGAAACAGCGCCAGCGCCAGATCATGCGGGTGCTGGCCAGCGGATACTAATTTGTCCAGCGGCTTGAAAATGGGCGGATGATAGCAGACCAGCAAGTCGGCGCGTTTATGGGCACAAAGGTCATATACTTGCGGCGTTAAGTCCAGGGCGACGACAATGCTTTTGACCTTGGCATCGGGCTTCGGGCAGGAAAGCAAGCCGACGCGGTCCCACGGCTCGGCTCCGGCAAGCGGAGCCACGCTTCCAAGCCAATCGGTCAGGGCGCGAATATGAGGCATTGCGGCTTGGCGTGCAGCGGCGGAAGTTGCGGTGTTATTTGGCTGGCTGGGTTTTCGGTTCATTGGTTTGCTCCAGAATGGCATTTAATCGGCTGCGCAACAATGTGGAAAGTTCACCGGGTTTGCCAGAACCGATGACTCGATCTTCCACTTTGGTGACCGGCATCACGCCCATGATCATATTGGTTAAAAATACCTCTCGAGCATCGAGAACATCGCGAATGTTGAGCGGCGTTTCCTGCATCGGCAGGCCCATGGTACGGGTAAGTTCAACAATTAAGCCGCGGGCGATCCCCGGCAGGATAAGCCGAAATTGCGGAAATTTATCCCACATCAGTGGTGGCGTGCGGATGGTACCATCCTGCGATACTAGAAATATATTACTTATGGATCCCTCGGCCAGTTGCTTGTCCACCTCGGTAAACCAGAGCGATTCGCCAGCACGGGCCAATCGGGCTTTTTGCAGAGAAGTCATGCGGTCCAGATAGCTGATGGTCTTGTGGCCGCAGGTAACGGATCGTGGATTTTGAAACAATTCTGAAATTATCACGTGCATGCCGGACTTGTAAAGTTCCTCGGGATACGGCATCCATGGGGCCGCGGTGATCAGGACGGTGGGAACACGCTCGCCGCCTTCATTGGCGGAATGACCGGTTGAAATGGTCAGTCGCAGGCGGGCATCGGCAAGATCGCAGGCCTGCAGCAATTCACCAATGGCCTCATCGATGGCTGCAGCATCCAGGTGCAGTTCAAGACCAATCGCCGCAGCGCTGGCGTTAAGCCGTGCGATATGTGCAGACAACTCAATCGCCTTGCCATGATGCACCCGCATGGTTTCAAAGAGGCCAACGCCGTGTAAAAAACCCGCATCCAGTGCCGATATGCTGGCCGTATCGGCATCTATTATCGATCCATTGAGATAAACCACATCGCTCATCAGCAAAGCCTCCTTCAATCCACCGAGTTGCCAGCCACCGCCATTCTTACTCGCGATCAGGTGGCCGCAATCGGTTAGCCAAAGCTATAAATTCTGTCGGCGGCAATTCACCGGGCCGTTTTTCAAGCCACGGCTGCCCGCCATCCATGCGCAAATCCAAGGGCGTGTGCGATACACTGAAACTGTGCCGCAATGCGTTGCGGATGGTTTGCCGCCGATGTGAAAACATCTGAGATACAAATTCCTCCAGTGAGCCGAAATCGTCAATGGCGTCCGCCCGCTCCGGCTGAGGAATGACGTCCACCAAGGCAGAATCAATTTGGGGTGGCGGCCAAAAATGACCGGCCGGAATGGTGCGGATCACCTGTGCCTGTGCCATGGCTGCAATCATAACCGTCAGGGCTCCGTAAGCGCTGGTGTCTGGCTGGGCCGTCATGCGCCGGGCAACCTCCAGCTGCACGGTGAATGTCAGCCGCTTAAAATGTACGCCGCCATCCATTCCGCGGTGGTACCGCCACGCCAATGAAAGCAAAATAACCATTAGTGGGCTTGCAATGTTGTACGGAAGATTGGCAACCAGCTTCACACCGCGCCCTTCTGCCAGATTTATCAATGCCGCATGAACGTGTGGCGACAGGCGGTGCTTGCCGTCCAGCGCATCGGCGCAAAGCCAGGTGATGTTGGTGTGCGCCGAGAGCGACGCTTTAGCCGCCGGCAGTAACTGGCGGTCAATATCGACCGCCAGCACGTGGCCGGCCCTTTCAGCAATCAGATGCGTCAGGTTGCCCGGTCCGGGGCCAACTTCCAATATTCGATCATCGGCGGCGATCTGCGCCGTGCTGATCATGGCCTGCAGCGAGGCAGGTTCAATCATGAAGTTTTGGCCAAAACGATGCCTCGGCTGCATCCCGGCCTGCTGCAGTACGCGTTTAACGGCTGAATGGACTTCTGTTTTCGTCATCGGGATATCTGTTTAAGCACCAGCACAATGCGGGCCGGCACGGCCTTGCCGGAGGCCGACGTGTGGCGTCCGCGAATTGAAATATACACCAGTTGAAGGGTTCGCCCAGCAGCCCTGAGTGTCAGGGGAAATGGTTTTCCGTGCATGGCGTGCTGAATGTATTGCAGAATTTGCGGCGTTTCCGAAGCTGCATATTGCGAACCGGCATACCGCGCCAGAGTCTGGGTGACGAGGGGCGCAATTTCTTTCAGCCGCTGATGCAAGACGCCCAGCACCTTGGCACGAGGAACGGGCACCAAACCAATATGCACAGCCTCAAGCTTAACCTGGGCTTTCGCCAGGCCGGGCGTGTGGGTGAGAATGGATTGCAGGCCGATGGTTACACTGGCGACGGAATGGAACGGCAAGTGCATATCACTAATGGCAAGCGTGATGCGCCCGTGATTTAAACGGACAAAAGGCCCCGCAAAAGCAACCTTGGCACCTGCAGACGGCGGCACCGAATACCGCACCGCCAGCAGCGAGTTGATCTGCGACTGCGTAATGGTCCAGGTAATGGTTTTGCGGGCGGGATTGCCAATCTCATTGCGAAGCTGCAGCAGGACGCGCTCGGCGGCATCGGCCAGGTTAAGGACGCGCCGCTGCCCGGGTTGCAAAGGGGCATACCACGAAGGGGTCATGGCGGTAAGCAAGGCGACCAATCCCGTCAGCAGCAAGGATAGAATCAGGGCGATACCCAGCCAGCTTAACGGATTTTTTAATATTTTCCGGACCTGACTGGGGGAATTTTTTTTCTGGCCCGGTGCATTGATAAACGCCACGCATGCTCCTGAGGACGACATATTTTATTTACAGCACTTGCCGCTTTGGCAAGATTTATTCCGCACTCACCGGCAGTTTAATCTGATCTCCCGGCTTAAGTCCAAGTTTAGCACATATTCCCGCCTGAAGTTCAATGGCAGCCGTCACAGGCTGCTTACTGGGATACAGCAACTTGCTGTTCATCGGCTTCATGGTATAGATGCGCCCCACCGTTGCCCCATCGAGAAAGACCAAATCCAGCGGTATCGGCGTGTTCTTCATCCAAAAGGTTTCCGGCTTGGCCGTGTGGAATAAAAACAACATACCACGATCGCTGGCCAGATGATGCACTTGCATTAAACCAGCCTTCTTCTCTGCCAACGTGCTGGCAAGCCACAATTTAAAGGGGTGACCGGCAATCTCGACCTTTACAACCGGCAGTGCTCCGAGAACGTTGCGGCGAGGTTTTTTGGCGGGCTTACCGGTACTGCCGGCTTGCTTTGAGGTGGCCTTTGCAGTGCCCTTTTTTTGTTTCATTGCGTGGTTGTGCCAGCCGACCAGGTAAAAAAAGATGATGACAAAAAGCAGCATCCCGATAAGGACGCGCGGTCGTAAATACCAGTTGGCCGTTTCGCTCATCGGTAAGACTCCATTTTCGCGGCTGCAACCGCCCCCTGCGGTGGCCATGCGCCGCCTGATTATCAATGCATTTGGCCGACAAATCAAAGCCTGATGGGCAGCGACCCGGGCAAGGAGGGGCAGGCTGTTGAAAATTTCGCACTGTGGTTAATATATGCACTATGGCCAATGCCTCCGAAAGTCCGATGACCGCTAAATCGCATGGGACGCCCTGCGTGCGGCAGGTGTCGGTTTTTGTTGAAAACCGCGTGGGGATGCTGGCATCACTGATGGGAATTTTCGACGAATCGGATGTCAAAATCCTGGCGTTGACGGTTCTGCAGGGCTTTGATTGTGCGGTTGTGCGGTTTGTTTTTAACGACACCGACATGGCGGCTCAGATACTCAGTACCCATCACTACCCCTTTTCGATCTGCGAGTTGGTGGCCGTAGAGATGCCCGAAGGCAGTGCGGCGGACGGCCTGGCGCGGATTGGCAAGGCGCTGCTTGCGGCGGAAATTGATATTCATTACGTTTACGGACTTATTACCAACCCCTCACGTGATCCAACGGTGGTCATCCACGTGGATAATCCGGCGTTGGCAAGCATAGTGCTCGCAGATGAACACTTCGCACTGGTGGATGAAATCGATCTTCGGTGAAAAAGCCGCCCGATCTCCTTACCGACCTGCGCCCATTTTTAGCGTACTGCGGCTAAGTAACCATATGTTTTAACTTCGGCGTGAGCTTTACGAGCCAGTTGAGGCAGGCGCCAGCCGTCGAAATCGTCGGTAAACGCGGACGGGTGCCACTCGGCCCAGATGGTGCGGCCCCTCAAAAACCCGTCCGATTGGCTATCTGACACTTGACAAACACCGCTGTTAGTGTTGATATTCGTGATGGGGGAAGAACTGGTTTAAGGAACTGCAAAAGTGGTTGTCAAATAAATTTCACGGCCGGGGCTGTGAATGGTCAAATGAAGCAAGGGCACACATCATGGCAAAAGCAAGCAGTCAGAAATTTGTGGCCAGGAATCGGGCACCGCGCGTTCAGATCGAATATGATGTGGAACTTTACGGCGCTGAGAAAAAAATTAATCTTCCATTTGTTATGGGGGTGATGGCCGATCTTTCCGGGAACCCCAAAGAGCCGCTGGCGGCGGTGCAGGATCGTGCATTTCAAGAAATTGACGTCGATAATTTCGACGACCGTATGAAGGCGATGAAGCCTCGGGTAGCGTTTCAGGTGCCCAACACGCTGACGGGCGAAGGAAATATCAACGTTGAATTGACGTTTGAAAGTATGGATGATTTTTCGCCTGCGGCGGTAGCGCGGAAGGTGGAGCCACTGGCAAAGCTGCTCAATGCCCGGACCCAGTTGGCCAACCTGCTAACCTATATGGATGGTAAGGACAAAGCGGAACAGTTGGTGGCAGAAGTGCTGCAGGACCCATCGCTGCTTTCAGCCCTGGCGTCTACACCCAAACCTGAAGATAAGCCGACGGCTTAAGGCATAAATGTTGCCATCGCAGCGGCTTTGCAAACTGACGGATCAAATACATTACTTGGAGGCCAGCGTATGACGCCCGAACAACAAGCGTCCACACCGGTTAAAGAACTTAAAACAGTTGATGAATTTTCCAGCCTGCTTAGTAAAAATATCGGAGCCAAAACCGATGAGGCGTCACGCATGGTGCGCGAGGCGGTTGGAACGCTGGTAGAGCAGGCACTGGCGCGCACAGCGCTGATTTCAGATGATGCCCGGCGCAGTATTGAGTCGATGATTGCCGAACTGGACAAGAAAATTTCAGAACAGGTCAATCTCATTTTGCATCATGAGGATTTTCGTCGGTTGGAAGGCTCTTGGCGCGGACTTCACTATTTGGTGAATAACACCGAAACGGACGAAAACCTGAAGATACGCGTGATGAACATATCCAAGAAGGATGTGGGCAAAACGCTTAAAAAATTCAAAGGGACTGCGTGGGATCAAAGCCCGCTGTTTAAGAAAATTTATGAGGAAGAATATGGTACGCCCGGCGGGGCACCCTATGGCTGCTTGGTTGGAGATTACGAATTTGACCACAGCCCCCCCGATGTGGAAATACTCAGCGGGATGGCGCAGATTGCGGCCGCCGCCCACGCGCCGTTCATTGCAGCCAGCTCTCCAACGCTGCTGAATTTTGACTCGTGGCGGCAGTTGGCGGACCCACGCGATTTGACCAAGATATTTCAGACGGCGGAGTATGCCCCGTGGCGGTCGCTGCGCGAATCGGAAGATTCTCGATACATTGGCCTGACGATGCCACGATTCCTGTCGCGGTTGCCATATGGTGCTAAAACCAACCCGGTGGAAGAGTTCGCTTTTGAAGAAGACATGGAAGGTGCCAAGCACGATAACTACGTATGGGCCAATTCGGCTTATGCGATGGGCGTTAATATCAATCGCGCGTTTAAACTTTATGGCTGGTGCGCACGCATACGCGGCGTGGAGAGTGGCGGCATGGTGGAAGGATTGCCGTGCCACACTTTCCCGACGGATGATGGCGGCGTAGATATGAAGTGCCCCACCGAGATTGCGATTACTGATCGTCGCGAAGCCGAACTGGCCAAAAATGGTCTCATGCCGCTGCTGCACTGGAAGAATACTGACTATGCGGTGTTTATCGGGGCGCAATCGCTGCACAAGCCGGCGGAATATGACGATCCCGACGCGACGGCCAACGCCAACTTGGCGGCGCGGTTGCCGTATCTTTTTGCCAGTTGCCGCTTTGCACACTTTCTGAAGTGCATGGTGCGGGATAAGGTCGGTGGGTTTAAGGAAAAGGCCGACATGGTCAAATGGCTTAATAAGTGGATTAACCAGTATGTGGAGCCCGATCCGCGCAATGCCTCGGAGGAGGCCAAGGCTCGCCGTCCGCTGGCAGCCGCCGAGGTAGAGGTGGAGGAAATCCCGGGCAGTCCGGGGTATTACACCTCGAAGTTTTATCTCCGGCCGCATTACCAACTGGAGGGACTCACGGTATCGCTGCGGTTGGTTTCAAAATTGAAGTCAGCGAAGAAATAACGCGTGATCCCTGCGTTGGGGATCGATGCGCAATAGTAGTAGAAAGCTGCAAAGAAGTGGCTTGACAGGTTTTGAGATTGGAGAATTCAAATGGCCATGTACATGAAAATCGAGGGGATTGAGGGGGAATCCAAACAGAAGGACCACCAAAAGTGGCTGGATGTTCGCAGTATTACGGCAGGCTTTTCTAATATGGGTGGCGGCATGCCAAGTTCAAGCGGCGGCAGGTCGGGTGGCGAAGGGGTGTGCAGCGAAATCACCGTCACCCTTCCAGGGTGCAGTGCGCTGCCAACAATCACCCAGTACTGTCTGACCGGGACGACGGTTGAGGAAATACAGATTCAGTCCGTGACAGCGTCCAAGGGCCAGGTGGTTTACAGCGATTGGACACTGACCGACTGCGCCTTCAGCAATATTTCGCTAAGTGAAACCGGCGAGGGTGCCAGCAATATGGGTGTAAGCCTGTCGATCAGCTATACCAAATTCACATTTAAATTTACGCCCATTTCTGATGCCGGTGAGCCGGGCAGTTCGGTACAACTAAAATACGACGTTGCCCAGAACGCTGTGGAATAAGCCCGTCAGACGGCAATCTGAAGGCGTACCGATTCGCGGGCGGGTCGGTACGCCTTGTTTACATGAGTAGCGGCACGAAAGGTGGCGTTTTTTGACGGCTGAGATTCTCATTCGCGAAGGCAAGCCACTGGCGGCACTTGTCGAGGTTGAAAAGGCCGTCCGCAAGGCCCCCACCGATGCGAAGCAGCGGATATTCCTGTTTCAATTGCTCAGCGTGCTGGGACAATGGGATCGGGCAGCGACGCAGTTGAATGTCATTGCCGATCTTGATGCTGCGGCGTTGATGATGGTGACGGTGTACCGTGAAGTCATTGCGGCCGAAACCGTAAGAGAAAGAGTTTTTGCCGGCAAAACAACCCCCATGCTGCTTGGAGAGCCGGACCCATGGCTGGGCTGGCTGGTGGAATCGACCAAACTGCTGGCGGAGGGGAAGCTGGATGATGCAGTGCGTCTGCACGACGCCGCGTTTGAAGCAGCACCCACCACGGGTGGTACCATCGATGGCAAATCCTTTGACTGGATCGCCGATGCAGACGGACGTTTAGGCCCCGTGCTGGAGGTGATTGTAAAGGGGAATTACTATTGGGTGCCATTTAAAAATATTGCTGAAATTCAAATCGAAAAACCCGCCGATTTACGTGATCTGGTCTGGATACCAGCCACGTTTACCTGGAGCAACCACGGCAAGGCCGTCGGCTTCATACCAGTGCGATATCCCGGCGCTGCCGCTGGCGGTAATGAGCTGCTGAGCATGAGCCGGGCCACCGACTGGCGTGATCAGGCTGGAATGACAATTGGCACCGGACACCGGATGCTGGCCACGACAGATGGCGAATACCCTCTGCTGGAGGTGCGAAACATAACACTGCACACAACCCACACGGAGGCTGCCTGATGGCTGGGGATGAGAGTATCTCGCGCGATCGCCTCATGCCCTTCCTGCTGGATCGACTGGCGGATGACGATCCGGACACCGCGAGTGAATCTCGAACGGCCCGCATTGCCACCGTTACACAACTTCGCGCAGCGGTGCTGCGCGATCTTGGCTGGCTGCTTAATTCGACGCGGCATCCCGAATCCGACGGTTTTAATGATCGCCCGCAGGTGGCCAGATCGGTGTTGAACTTTGGCGTTCCAGCGCTGGGTGGTCATACCGAATCCGGCATATCAGTCGAATATCTTGAACGACTCATCGCCGGCGCCATTCGCACCTTTGAACCGCGAATTCTGCCGGAATCCATTACCGTTCGCGCTACTCCAAGTGCGAAGGATGCGGCAGGCAACCGGGTGGACTTTGAAATTCGCGCGGATCTTTGGGCGGTGCCCATGCCCGATGTATTATTTGTTAAGACCGAAGTGGATTTGGAAACCGGTTTGTGCCAGGTGACGCAGCACGGCAATGGATAGGCGAATTCTCGATTATTACGAGCAGGAATTGCTGTTCCTTCGGGAAATGGGCAAAGATTTCGCGCAGCAATTCCCCAAGGTGGCCGGGCGGCTGAGCCTCGACCAGATACCCTGCCCGGATCCATACGTTGAACGCCTACTGGAAGGAACTGCCTTTCTCACTGCCCGCATCAACATGAAGCTCGATGCACAGTTTCCGCGTTTTACACAAAGCCTGCTTGAAACGATTTACCCCCAGTATCTGGCCCCCCTGCCGGCGATGGGCGTGGTGGAATTTATTCCCGACCCGCGCGAAGCCGCCAATTTCGCCCAGGGGTTTCCCATACCAGCGGGCACCCTGCTGGATAGCAGCATCGGCCGGGACGACATAACCGCCTGCCGTTTTCGTACTGCACACGCGCTTAAAATCTTTCCTTTGCAGATACGAGATGTTACATATACCAGCCGCGAGATGGCCGCCTGGGGTCTGCCAGAAAACAAAAAAATGCGAGCCGCCCTGCGCGTCCGCCTCGGCAGCATCCTGCCAGCGCTTGCGCTAAATAGGATGGCCGTTGATCAATTAAGCTTCTACATCAGTGGCGATCCCAGCATACAGTACCCGCTGTTTGAACAACTTTTCTCCAGTTGTATCGGCATCATTGCCAAGCCGCCCCAGACGCCGGCACCGTGGCTGCACAATATGGATCCCGCGCACTTACGTCCGCAGGGCTTTGCGGAATCAGAGGCGATGCTTCCAACCGGCGCCCGTTCATTTTCAGGCTACCGGCTGATGCGCGAATATTTTGCGCTGCCGCAGCGGTTCTGCTTTTTCACCGTTTCACATCTGGCACCAGCGATGGGAAAGGCGAGCGGCGATTCGATTGACCTCATTTTTATGCTCTCCGCACGCGACGCGCGTCTGGAAAATGTCCTCACAGCTTCAAACCTGCGGCTGTCGTGTACGCCGGTTATCAACCTGTTTGAAAAGACTTGCAGCCGCATTCACCTGGAGGACCGCTTTCATGAATTTCATGTGGTACCGGATATTACCCGTCCGCTTGATTATGAAGTATTTGATATCACCCGCGTAACCGGTTTTGGTGCTGCCCGCGAGGATCAGCAGGAGTTTCAGCCGTTTTACCGCGCCACAGATTTTGATCCCGGCCGCAATGCCTATTATCAGATGCGCCGCGAACCGCGTGTGGCATCTGAAAAAGAACGGCGCACAGGTGGACGATCGCAGTATGCCGGTTCAGAGGTGTACATTGCTTTGGTGGATGAAAAAAACGTTCCGTATTCCACCAACCTTACCCAACTGGGGGTTGAGACCCTTTGTACCAACCGTGATCTGCCCCTATTCATGTCGGTCGGCAAGGGATCGACTGATATGCAGATGGTCGGCAATTTGCCGGCCAGCGCGATTCGCGTGGTGGATGGTCCATTCACCACGCCACAGATGTCAATTGCCGAAAAGGAAACCGCTTGGCGGCTGATCAGCCATTTGACGCTCAATTACCTGTCGCTGGTGGATGCCTCACCGGAGCAGGGCGCAGAGGCACTGCGATCCATTCTGCGGCTTTATGCGTCGGACCACGATGCCAATCATAAGTCGCAGATCGCCGGAGTGCGATCGGTAAAGGCCGCTCCGCTGCACCGAAGATTGATCGCCAGCGGTTTGACCACCTTCGTGCGCGGCATTGAAATAACGATAGAAATGGATGAAGTCGCGTTTCAGGGTGCGAGCGCATTTCTTCTCGGTATGATATTGGAAAAATTTTTGGCAGTGCACGCACCGATAAATTCATTCACCGAGACGGTTATTCGGACCATTCAGAGAGGACAGCTTATCCGATGGCCAACGCAACCGGGCCGACGCCCGCAGACACTCTGATCCAGCGACTCATTGAGCGTGGTGATCGGTTTGACCTGTATCACGCCATCCGCCTGCTTAACTGCAGCCTGACAGGCGCGGAACCGGTTGGGCAGGCGCGTCTGCCGTCGCGTGAATCCTATCGGTTTATTCAGCACGTATCGCTGTCGTTTGCACGATCCACCATAGAAAAAATCACTCGCCGACCGGACGGTAAACTGCAGATATCCACCAACGGATTTGGCCTGCTGGGCCCCAATGGCCCGATGCCCCTGCAATTGACAGAACATGTGCTGGAGCGCAGTCGTCATTTTCGCGACCGCACGCATGAGGAATTTCTCAACCTGCTGCACCATCGGTTGATGACGCTTTTCTACCGCGCCTGGGCGATTAACCAGCAATGCATCAGCCTTGACGCCGCCGCCCGCAGTACGGATGTGGAACTGGTTAAACGCAATCGGTTTGGACTTTTCGTTGGCAGCCTGATTGGTTTAGGCCTGCCGGAACTCAACAACCGCGACCATACCGACGATCATGGCAAACTCTTTTACTCCGGACTGCTGACCGATGCAAACCGGTCACCGTTGGCATTTGAAAAGCTGCTGGCGCATTATTTCGCGGTTCCGGCAAAGATTGAAGAGTTTGTCATGCGATGGATTACCGTAGAGGGTCATTTTACCACCCGACTGGGAACCAGCCGCTCTACGGGGCTGCTTGGTCGGAATGTGATGTTGGGCCACCGATTCAAGGAATGTCAAAGCACATTCAAAATCCGCCTCGGTCCAATGAAATTATCGGTATACCAGCATCTGCTGCCCGGCAACGAGGGTTTTTTCCGGCTGCGGGACTGGATCAGGCTGTATGCAGGTTTGCACCTGGACTGGCAGGTGCAGTACCTGCTGTCAGCAAGGGAAACTCCCCCCACCGTTTTGGGAAAGTCGGGATCACTGGGACAAACCACATGGCTGTGGACCAAACCAATGGAGGTGGATCCCGACCATTACACTTACACGCATGCAGGCGTGTAGTATATTGGCAGGAATCCGAGACTAAAGGATGAAAGCATGGCTGAAATTTCAAGGGCGAATCTGTTTGGCAAATTAAACCCCGTCGCATACCAGGCGATGCAGAGCGCAGCAACGCTTTGTAAATTGCGCGGAAACCCCTACGTGGAGCTGGCACACTGGATTAATCAATTGCTGCAGACCGAGGATACCGATCTGCATCGCATCATCCGTGCCTTTGATATTAATCCTTCGAGGCTGGCCGCCGATCTGACGGCGTTTCTCGATCGTCTGCCGCGCGGTGCCACATCTATTACGGATATCTCATCGCGTATTGATTCAGCATTAAGAGAGGCATGGGTGTATGCCTCGCTGGCCTTTGAATCCAGACAGATTCGCACCGGCCACGTCGTCATAGCCATGCTGAAAAGCCTGGATTTAAAAACTTCCCTGCCGTCAATATCCGCCGAATTCAATAAAATCAAGGTGGATCGACTCTCGGATGAACTCATCGCCATTGTGGGCGGGTCGGCTGAAGACTCTCCGGCTGCCTCCGATGCCACCGCGACAACTGCAGTTGCGGGCGATGCGAGCGGCACTCCGGCACCTGCGGCGATGGGGCGTCAGGAGGCATTGGCCAAGTTTTCAGTTGACCTTACTGCCCGTGCCAAATCGGGCGAGTTGGACCCCATCGTCGGGCGCGACGAGGAAATTCGGCAGGTTATCGACATCCTGATGCGCCGCCGACAAAATAACCCGATACTGACCGGTGAGGCGGGCGTGGGTAAAACGGCTGTGGTCGAGGGCTTTGCCCAGCGCGTTGCCGCCGCGGAAGTGCCTCCCGCCCTGAAGGATGTATCCGTCCGAACACTGGACATCGGTTTGTTGCAGGCAGGTGCCAGCATGAAGGGGGAGTTTGAACAGCGATTGCGGCAGGTCATCGAAGAGGTGCAGGCTTCGCCCAGGCCGATAATTCTCTTCATTGATGAAGCCCACACCCTTATCGGTGCTGGTGGAGCGGCCGGCACCGGAGATGCCGCGAATTTACTCAAGCCTGCTCTGGCGCGGGGCACGCTGCGTACCATCGCGGCGACTACCTGGGATGAATATAAGAAACATATAGAAAAAGACCCTGCGCTGACGCGACGTTTTCAAGTGGTAAAGGTGGAGGAACCCTCTGAACCCAAGGCCATCCTGATGCTGCGCGGACTGGTTTCTCCTCTGGAAAAGCACCATCGGGTGCAAATTCTCGATGAGGCCATCGATGCAGCCGTGCGGCTGTCGCACCGCTATATACCCGCCCGACAACTGCCCGACAAAGCGGTAAGCCTGATTGATACGGCGGCGGCCCGCGTGGCTGTCAGTCAGCACGCCGTCCCAGCCGAATTGGAAGACACACGCCGATCGGTCGAGGCGCTGGAGGGAGAGTTGGCCACCCTCAAGCGCGAAATGGATTTGGGTGTGGATCACGCCAGCCGCCTCGATGACGTGCAACATAAGCTGGAACTGCAGCGTGAAGCATTGGCAAAGCTCGATACTCGCTGGGCGCAGGAGCGGGAACTGGTCAATAAAATCCTGGACTGTCGGCATAAGTTGCGGGCGACGGGTGAAAAACTCAGTGACGCAACGCCCTCCAGTACTAAAACCACTCCGGCAAACCCTTCTGCAACCCGGGCCACCAAAACTTCGGGGAGCGGTGCACCTGATGATGCTGTAACCATCTCGGCTGAGGAGCGGGCGAAATGGCTTTCGGAACTTAAAACGCTCTCCAAGCAGCTGGCCGCAGAGCAGGGTGAAAGTCCCCTTATCTTTCCGACGGTCGACCAGCAGGCAGTGGCGTCGGTTGTGGCGGATTGGACCGGCATACCCGTTGGCCGCATGGTGAAGGATGAAATTCAGCAGGTGCTGAACCTGGCTGACACCCTGGAGCGCCGCGTGATTGGTCAGCGGCCGGCTTTGGAGCAGATCGCCCGCCGAATTCAGGCATCGCGGGCAAGGCTGGATAATCCGAATCGTCCCATAGGGGTGTTCATGCTGGCCGGACCATCGGGGGTGGGTAAGACCGAAACTGCCATGGCCCTAGCCGAAACACTTTACGGCGGCGAGCACAATTTGATAACCATCAACATGAGTGAATTTCAGGAGGCGCACACGGTCAGCACGCTTAAAGGCTCTCCCCCCGGCTACGTTGGCTACGGTGAGGGTGGTGTATTGACCGAAGCGGTGCGAAGGCGACCCTATTCCGTTGTGCTGCTGGATGAGGTGGAAAAGGCACACCGGGATGTACACGAGATATTTTTTCAGGTGTTTGATAAAGGCTGGATGGAAGACGGTGAAGGCCGACTGATCGACTTTAAAAACACCATTATTATTTTAACCACCAACGCCGCCCAGGATACGGTGGTAAACATGTGCAAAGACCCATCGCTTATGCCGGATCACGAATCGCTTGAAAAGGCGCTGCGCGGCCCCCTGATTAAAGTCTTTCCCGACGCCCTGCTGAATCGGCTTTTAGTGGTACCGTATTACCCGATTACGGCCAAAGTGCTGCGCGATATCATTGACCTGCAATTGTCGCGCGTCAAGCGACGTATCCAAGAGGTGCATAAGGCCGAGGTCATTTATCAGGAGCAGGTACCGGAACTTATCGCCCGCCGTTGCACGGAGCTGGAGCGCGGTGCCCGCATGATCGATGCCCTGATAACCAACCAGATGCTGCCGGACATCGGCCGCGAAATGCTCACCCGCATGATGCGGCAGGAGCCGATCAAAACAATCAGGGTGGGCGTGGGGAATGATACCTTTGAATATGAATTTTTAAGCTGAGCATAAGCCCGCGGCGGAGGCACGCTGAGAGCCGACTGGTAAGGAGTCAGTAATCATGAGTTATGATCAAAATAACTGGCCGCTCGCGCTGGATACAAGCCTGGGAGTCAATGCCTGGGCGGTAGAGTCAATTCGTGGTTCGGAAGCGATATCAGACATGTTTGTATACCATGTCGATGCGGTATTGATGACAGCAAGCCAGAATGTCTCCAGCGCGTTGCTGGGAAAAACGGTCACCTTGCGAATTGGCCTGCCGGAAAAGTCTCAGGGGAACCAGCCGCCTGCGTATCGCAATGGAGTGGTCGTCAGCTGCACCCGCGTAACCGATGCCAGCCGTGCCAATTTGTTTCATCTGGTCATCATGCCATGGGTCTGGTTTTTAACCCGGGGCAGTAACTGTAAAATTTTTCAGTCCAAAACGGTGCCCGACATTATCAAAGAGACATTTTCCAGCCTTGGCTTTTCCGCATTTCAGCAGTCGCTGCAGAGTTCATATCCCGCCCTCGATTACTGCGTGCAGTACCGGGAGACGTACTACAATTTTGTATCGCGATTGATGGAATTCAATGGCATTTATTATTTCTTTGCGCACGCCAATGGCAGCCACAATCTGCACATCGTGGACACCAGCAGTTCCTGTCCGGCAATTGCCGGCAAAAACGACGTACCATTTGGCCAATACGCGGATGGGCAGACGGCCGGCATCCACCAGTGGGATATGCAGCATGAGATTCAGCCTGGGGTGTTCACCTGTTCCGATTTTAATTACATGCAGCCTGCGCAAAACCAGACCGGCAAGGTGACCAATTCCAAGGGCGCGACACAGTCCAATCTGGAAATGTTTGACTTTCCGGGTGGATTTCTGGATACATCGGGCGCTTCATCCATCACCAGCATCCGCATGGAGGAAATGCAAAGCCGATACGAGATCTACAACGGACTGAGCGCCAACTGGAATTTGCTGCCTGGTAACAGCTTCAATCTCAGCGGGCACCCGACATCGGCATTGAATAACAAATACCTTATTACGGCTGTAGACTTCGAGGCAACGCAAAGCGATCCGGCCGCCGCTGAGCGAAAAACTCGCGGAAGTGCCGGCGGAGAAACTGGCCTGAAATACTCCGCGCGCATCAGTGCGATCGACTTTAAGCAGCCATATCGACCAAGGCGCAAAACGCCCAAGCCGACCATCTCAGGACCCCAAACCGCCTTTGTATCCGGGCCAGCCGGCAAGGAGATTTACACCGACAGCCAAGGGCGGATCAAAGTTCAGTTTCATTGGGATCGCTACGGGCAGGCGGATCAGAACGCCTCGTGCTGGATCCGGGTGGCGCAGCTTTGGGCAGGCAAGGGATGGGGCTCGCTTTTTCTTCCCCGCATTGGTCAGGAAGTGGTGGTTGAATTTGTGGATGGTGACCCGGACCGCCCGCTGGTGACCGGGTGCGTCTACAACGCCGTCAATGCCCCTCCTTATGCCCTTCCGGATCATGCGACACAATCAGGCCTTAAAACCAGTTCAAGTCTGGGTGGTGCCGGCGCTAATGAATTGAAGTTTGACGACACCGCCGGAAGCGAAAATATCTTCCTCCATGCGCAATACGATATGCACCACCGGGTTAAGAACAATCATTACCTCACCATTGAAAAGGAAAATCATCTTGTCGTTGGCAGTGCCAGCCATGTCCATCACAAAGATACTCTGCACGTCACCACCGACAAGAACCACCTGGAATCAATCGGCGGTGACCGCAATCTGACCGTCAGCGGTGACGACAAGGTGAAGGTAAGCGGTGTTTCAAGTACGCAGGTGGGCGGCAATGTTTCATTAAAATTTTCCGCTGCCTGTTACCAGGAAGTTGCCCAGCAGCTTTATGTCAAGGCCGATACGATCATCCTTGAGGCCGCCACCAACATTACCATTAAGGTGGGTGGCAGCACCATTGCGATGGATTCCAGCGGCATCACCGTCGCGTGCGATCAATTTGAAGCCGATGGACAGACTTCAGTGAAGCTGACGGCAGGATCGGCGGCTTTGTCGCTGGCGCCTGCAGAGGGTAAATTAGCAGTGGGTGGCAGCACGCTTGATCTGACCGACGGAAGCGCGAAACTCTCGGCGCCGATGGTTTCGATCGGATCGTGAGGACGCGTTACAACGGAGATTTGGCTCATGGCATCACCACAAACGGGAACAGCGATCGCCCCCACAGATCCGTCACCGCCCACATCCGCGATGGAATCTGCCGAAGCCACCGTCGGAAAGGTCAGCAGCTATTCGCAGTCAGCGCAGGAGATCAGGTCGCTGGATTTAGGTGCCGGTGCGACCGACTCGGCTGGCGGATCAAGCAATTCGACCGGGCAGTCGGCAGCGGGCATTTATTCGGCGGGTGATGCAGACAGTGACGCCGACAGCGGCACGGATGGTCCCGATGCCATCGCGCCCGCGGATGAGGTATCGGGTACATCCACCTCCGGCGACGCGGACAATGACGATGATGCCTCCACTGACTTTGGCAGCAATGCATACGCTTAGCGGGCGTTGCAGTGACAGTAGAGACTCTGTTAAAAAGGAGTGCTGATTATGCCACCATTGGTTGTATCGGGTGCAATGATGACTTGCAGTTTCGGCGTTGCACCTGCCACCCTGAACGCTTCCTCGGCACCCACCGTGATGGCAGGTGCTCCTGCGGCAACCATCATGGACCATGTGCCGATGGAAAATATTCCTCCATTTGGCATGTGCACGACGCAGTCCAATCCAGCGGTGGCGGCGGCTACCGCGGCGGCCCTTGGTGTGCCAACGCCCTCGGCATGCATACCCAACACTGTCACACCGTGGGCACCGGGTGCAACGGCCACAACCATCAATAACTTTCCCGCATTAACGGCAACTTGTACCTGCAACTGCATGTGGGGTGGCGTCATCACTATTACCAATCCCGGGCAGACCAAGGTAATGGCAAGTTAGTGCAGCATATTGAAGATTCGGCCCCCTTCACAGGTGAATATGACGGACGATGTAACCAAATTGCTGCCCCAAGGATATTTGGCGGTACCGTTTCCGGGCCAGATGTCCTCGCCAATCAGGCTTTGTCTGGTGATATCTGCAGATGAAAAACCAGACCGCCTGGTGCCTCTGTCAGCCGGAGCTTTCACGCAGTCTTATTTGGGTTGTCTGATTGATGCCGATGAGCAATTGCAGGACTGGATCGTAATTGAGTTGCAGTCCGTGCCGACAGACATCTCGCCATTGGTGACCGACCGCATGAATAACCATTCGCTGGACGAAGCATGGCAAATATCGAGCCGTGGCATGAATGCCTGCCGCTCATATCACATTGCCACTCCGTGGGAACAGCACCATCCGCCACCGCTGGCATTCAATCCGCAAACCAAAACGCTGGAATATTTTTGTCTGGAGGGTGCTGAGCCGCCGTCCCTGTGTACCGATGATGCCCAATTGGCGGCCGCTGGGTTGCCAGGTTACGCGGGTTCCCGGCGACGCTACCTTACCGTACTGCGGCAGGATGGCAGGCGGGAGTTTATTCCGGGGGATACGGATCGCGATCAATCTGGGCCATCCATTGTGGAATTAATGCGCGGCAGCAATCTGGTACCCGTCAACCCGGCGTGCCGACTGATCCGCTGCCGCAAAGCCGCCCCCTTGGATGCAGGTTCGCTGGCAGATGTGCTCGGTGGAGCACAGTGGAGTGGCATCAAGGCCGGCACCCATACGGTCGATATCGCCCAACTGTCGCAGATTCTCTCCGACCGCACCGCTGAGGAAACGTCCAGCAGTTTATTCCTCGGCCGCCATGGTCGATGGGGTCGAACTGTCGAATCGCTGCACCTCAAAATAAAAATGCTCTCCGACATGGCGTGCAGCGTACGCACAATGCTGGCCACTTCGCGTCGGCCCATGCTGAATCTTTCCCTGGCGAGCTTTGCCGTGCATTTTTCGCCACCCACAGTCGGGCTCCCTTTTTTATGGACAGCCATGGTAGGACTGGTGGATGGAGGCATTGCGGTTCCGATGGAATTGGGATCGGGTGATTCTCAATTGTTTCTGCCGGCTGTGCGCCTGCCGAATTCCATTTATCAGCCGCAGCGCGTCGGCCAAGGTCGGATTTCCGGAGAGGCTGAATTTCGTCTGCGATCTGTGGACGCTTCATCGACCAATGGCACCATGGTGGACGCCACGATTGCAAAAGCTGAAGTGGGTTTGCACGAGGGAGCGGCGGTATCGATCCGCCTGCCACTCTCCGGACGGGAGATTATGCTTCACGGCTCGGTATCACCGGGTGCCGGACCGCAGGATTGGCGTTTTCGCGGTGGGCCCGGATGCCAGGACGACGATGTCGCATCGGTGTTGCAGGCGTCGGCAGGGGTTGTATTCACCCGGGTCTGGCTGGACGTATGGGAAAATCATGATGCCGCTTACGACATGTACGCCCTTGCCGTCTGTTTTTGCCGCGTGCTGCTGGGAGGCTCAACCAATACATTACCAGCCATCATTGATGACCTGCACGCGCTGGCGCATGCAGTTGTATCGGACAAGCAACAGCAGGGTGATAACTTGCTCAGACTGATCACGGAGGACCCGCGGTTTAAGCAATCCTTTGGCATTGAGAATTTATTTCTCGATCCTTTGCTGAGGGAGTCGGCGGCGGAGATGATCCCGATGGAAATATGGCGTAAAACCTTGAATATGCTTCTGCGTATGTTGCCCGGCGTGATGCCTGATGCCTATGTGCGGCGCTACGGTATTATAAAGGGTAGGGGCCAGTCGGTCTGTTTTGACGCCCTTTGCGACACATTGACAGGTCTTCTGGTACAAACCCGCAGCCTGATCTTGATTGACTGGCGAATGAATCGGGAAATTCACGCCGTCATTCGACGGGTGGCCGCGGGGATTTAGTCTGGTGTATATTGGATCGTCAGTTTTTTGAGGTGAAAAAAGATGTTGCAAGCTGTTAAAATCATAAAAGTGCGATTGAATGCAAATTCACGGCGTACCGCCTTTAAATGCCTGGCTCTACCGGTCGCAGGGTTACTGGCACTCACACTGGGGGGGTGCTGCAGCGGTGGCATGATGCACCGGAATATCAAACTGTCCTTGGGCCAAAGCCTGCGGCAAAATAATACGTCTACCAGTTCGATTATAGTTGATCTTGTAGGCGTTAATGGTTCAGATTACCAGCGCTGGTACAACTATGCGATGACCAAATATTTCACAGCGGGAAATCCCCTTCGGGCCGGCGCAACGAAGGCCGTGGTACACTTTACCCCCGGAGGCCCGGCAGCGGTAACCTTTTCAAAACATAATCCCATTTGGAGGCAATGGAAGGCACAGGGAGACACGCATCTCTTCATCCTCGCCTCTCTGCCGGGGCTGCGGCAGGATCTGCCCGGTGCGGAAGATTCACGTCGGCTGATTTTACCGTTTGATCGCTGCCGATGGCCCGGATCGGCAAATCCCATCAAAGTAGCGGTTAAAAACAGCGGTTTAGTATGCCTCACTCCGCCTAAGGCAAAACATTAGCAGACACCCGAGTTTGCGCTTTGGCATCGGAAGCTGACTGTGTCGATTCCCGATCTGGTTAAAACTGCTGCCCCCTTGCGCCATTCCGGGATGGTGGATTACTGGCAGGCCACTATAGACGGCGAAGCGATCATGGTGCGGCGATTCTGCCCCACGCCCCTGTGGGGCCCCATGCGCCGAGCGCAGGCCACCGCTGATTTCATCCGGACCATGCGGGTCCAAAACGCTATTGCTCGGCAAACACCTCGGTGGCAGGCGGTCACATCCATCGAAGCAACGTCGATGGATGAGGCCTGGAGCACAGCCACCGCTGCACCCTGCACGGCCCATCGACTTATTCTTATGCAGATTATGCCTGAGCCTGCGGAGCTGTTCCGCCTGGTGCGCGATATCCTTGCGTCACTTCAGGACGCCCGCACGGCTGCCGGCAGAACCCACGGCCAGTTATCAGCGGATAGAATTCTGCTCTCCTCACTCTCCATCGGCGATGCCGACATTATGCTCTGTGAACCATCCCCTTCAGGCTCGCTTGAGACAACGGTGCAGGCCGATCTGCAGGCGTTGGGGCGGATCATTTGCGAATTATTGACAGGGCGTTTCTGGTCGCCGTCAGCACCATTAAATCCGTCCAGTGATGCTTTTCGCAGGTGCGGCTCCAATTGGCGGGCATGGATGGCATTTACGAATGATTTATTGTCACTCGATCACACCGCCGAATCATTGGACCATTTTGCCGCCTCTTTGGATTCTCTCCGACCGCGTAAAAGCCGGGCACCGATGGTGTATGCCGCTTTGGCTGTCATGCTGCTGATTATTGTTGCCGCCTTCCTTTATCTGAGGCATAGGCAGGAAATGGCCCGCCTGGCCCGATTTAACGGAGCCTGGCCGGTATATGTCAGCAATTACAATACGTGGTTCAGCGAGCTGGTTAAAAACCGGGCACTGCTCAACAGCAACCCGCTCTTTAAGCCTGTGGTTAAAAGCCTGCAATCGCATCCGGTGCTTAATCCCAACAACATCCTGCACGAGTTTACCGCTCTGCTGAGCCGGGAGAAAATTCAACACGACCTGGCGCAAAGTGCCCGTGCATCGCGGCAATTTGGTGTGGCCGTTGTACTGCTGATGCAATCAGAACATGCCTTGGCGAAGATACATGCGCAACTCGTTGCATCGCAGAGCGCGTGGATGGACAACGGATGGACGGCTCCCGCTCGGGAACTTAAATCTGACTTACTGGCCCGGTTGCAGCCCGATGCAGCGCTAAAGCCATTTCTCAAACTCCTGGGCACCGCGTGGACCAAAAAGAGTAATATTCGGCACATCAGCGCCCGCTCTTCTCGGGCGGCGCGGATTTGGATGGCTGATCTACTTGCGGCCCAGCGTGTGGAAAACCATTATCAGTCATTAAAAGCATCATTATCGGTGCTGGCTCGCAATGCCCACCCATTGCTGGCACATTTTTCAAACTACGCCATCAATTATCTGAAACGCTGCCAGAGCATTCAAGCTCTTGGGCAGGCTGTAATGATTATGGACGCTCAATCCAGGCAAGCCCGGGACGATTTGCGCCGATACGCAACGCGACTGCAATGGAAACAGATTGACGCCAGACCCCAGCCGATGGCCACCACACCACCGGAACATTATTTTCCCCACTGGTTCAGTTATTGTTCCATTCCCAGAAAGGATAATCCATACTTAAAACATCAGGCGGCCATCGCCGCGATGATCAGATCCATCCGGGTCAACATTGGCCGGGCCACACGCCTGCCCAAACCACCAACCGTGAATTACACTGCCCTGCTGAAGCACATCACTGCACCACTGACCGCAGCCGCTGCTTCGGACGCCTGGATCGAAAAAAATAAGGCTCACCTGACGGCGAGTGTTTTGGCCGCGCGGCGGCGGTTGGCATCGCTCCACTCGCAAATAGTGGCGTTTATCGATTCACAGATCAATCTTAAAAAATGGGTAGCGCAGTTCATTGGTTTTAATGGCCCGGGACAGCATTATACCGTCAAGGCGCACGCCCTGACACCATTTCCAATGACAGCCGTTAACTCACTTTATCAAAAGCGCATTGGGCTGATCATTTTTGGTCCCAAGGCCCAACCGACAATGCCATGGGCTGCCAATAACCGCACTTACCAGTTTCTGCTTCAATCATTGCGAACCCGGCGCTGGCAGGTGCCCGAGATTAATACCCGCGTTGCTGCCCTTAAGGCATCGCTGGGTCATCTTATGAATTCGACATTCGCCATCAGCCATATCCAGCCCCCACCCCAAATAAGCAAATCGGATCTGACACGGCTGCTGACTGGCACCCTTACCCCGGCGCGGATGGCGGCCATTGAAGTTGCCTGCCGACTGGGACACTTCGCCCCCCACGAGACCTTCATCGTGCCCCGCAAGGTCATCAGCGACTGGCAGAGACGACAGAAGGCATTTCACCAACTTATTAATGGCGTTAGCACCCTGGAGCAGCAACTGCAGGCGTCATCTTTACTTAATGCCCCTATTGCCCAAGATCGCTCGCCAGCATCGCTTTATACACAGCTTGAAAACAATCGCTGGTGGGCCAATCCGACGGTAGCATCGGTCACGGCCAATTTACGCCGTACCGTGGCGATGGCTCTCAGGTTGCAGTCCGGTTCCGAGACCAAATTGAAGTCGCTGGTACTCCAGATCAAATCCTACCCGGCCAGATGGCAGCCATTTTTACTGCGCACGACGTGGCACCGCGTTGGTCAGCTACCGCTGGAAGCCAACAACGGACTGCTCACCTTGGAGCGCAGCGTGGGGAAGACACTTGAGGCGGATATGCGGACCGATTCCATAAAGAAGTCGCATCCCCATCTGGCGACTCAACTGCTGAGCAGCTTGAAAAACCGATGGCAGCAGCGCGTAAATCAGGCCGGACCGCTTGGCCTGGTCGTTGCGGTGATGTCCGCCAGCCCTGATTATGGTGTCACCATACGAAAAATACGCAGCGTTTCCAACTTTAGCGCCTATCCACACCTTTCTGCAGCGGCACGCTTCAATCTGCTCTTCTTTACCCTTACGCGTCAGGCCGCCGGCATCCGCAGTCCGCAGACGGCAAAGCAGGTGGCGGCGCAATTTGTCAACGTGCTGAATTCCGCCGTGAAACACCGGGGCTATCAATCGTGGAAAGCGCTGCCACCATATGCTCACCTGCTCGCAGCTTTGCAGGGCGTGCTCAAGGCCAATCCGGCTAAGGCAGCTCAGCCGTCCGGGCCAGCACTGGCGGGTTGGCGGGAACAAAAGCTGTCACCTGCGCAGCGATTATTTGTCGATCCCGATGGCAGGCGTCACCTGCAGTTTTCGCTGGTACACGTCAGCCATGGGCGGTCCTTTTTCCTGTGCGATGAGGAATTGCGCGTCGGCATATTCCTTCACACCATTCACAGCAGCCATAACATTTTGCACAGCCCCGCCTCGGCATTTTTTGATCTTATTAAATACAATAACGACTATCTTGGCCCGCACACATGGGTGTATTCACGGCGAACGGACGATATTGCCGTGGCTCCCACGTGGTTTACCAATACCAACCAGATTTATGCCGCACCGCGCTTTCCCGCATCTATTGCCGCATCCGCCGGCAGGTTGAAGGCGTCCTCCGGCGGCAACCCAACGCGCCATATGCCCGTCCAATATCTGCCGCCCAAGGCTGCCGTCTATCTGGCGGCACTGCTGGGTTGCCGCCTGCCCACGGTGGCTCAGTGGCAGGCGGCCTATCGGCAGTCCAAGGGGGTTGCCATCGGCGCAGCACTGCCGGGCAAGGGACTGGCCGCATATGTTGCATACCTGCGCAACGAGGATTCCACCATCGATGCCCGCCTGCCGACCCCCCGTTTCTGGGATATTTTTGGCGATTCCGCAGCGGCGCTTAGCCCCTACCGCAATGCCTATCTCAAAACGGGCACCAAGCGCATCTTTTTCCGGCCCATCGCAAGTGGCGGCTCCAATCCACAGTTTGCCAACCTGGTCGGTAATGTGGCTGAATATGTATTCAACGGTGACACCCGCTATCGGCAGCAATTAAAACTTTGGTACAAAAACCCATCTACCCTCACTGTGAAATCGGTCTCAAGTCTGCTTTCTGCCAAGGCGATGAAGCAGTTTTATGTAATTGGCGGCTCGGCCCTGACGCCGTTGGGAAAGATCACGCCGGATACGCCGATATCCATCAACTGGCAAACACGGCGTGCAAAGCGAGGTTTCAGTGATGTGGGCATTCGCCTGGCCTACAACCGCCGCGTCCTCACGCCGCAGCAACTGCTCGCGCGGCTCATCCGCCAGGATGAGTACTGCCGAAGTACTTCGTAAGCGATCAATTCGTCGCTTTCGCCCGCTGTTGTGCAGGGTGGGTATGAATCTGTAACACGGCAGATATCAATCCGCTGGCCTTGGCGCGGATATTGATTATTCCAGGGTGACGCCCTGCACGCACCAGCACCATACACAATCCATGAAATGCGCGTCGCCGGTCTGCAATGTTACTTTCATGACTCGCAGGGTTGCCGTTGGCCACCCCCGCCAGTTGGCCATACCCTGTCACGCTGAAGTGCACCATGTTATCTGCCATGGATGCGATCCACCCATGCGCGTCAACCACTTCAACCGCAATGGGCGCTATGCTCTCACCATCCGCCCTGAGATGATTATATTCATCCACCAGACGCAGTGAGACCGGTGCGCCTGCGGTGCGCATGATCATACTGGCCACTTCATGTCCACGGTCGTACCCGATCGCCGAAAGTTTTCCCGGTGCATAGGGAACTTTCCAGTCCAGATATCTGTATTTCGGCATGATCTTCGCCCCAAGACTTTTGCCGTTCAAAAATAGCGCCACGCGATGACAGTTGGAATAGCAGCGAACGAGCACCGGGCGGCCAATCATCGCTTTGTTAAATGTCCACGCGGGAAAGATGTAGACCGATGGAGCTTTCTTCCACCATGCCCGCCAATAGTAGTAACAGGGCTTGGGAAAGCCGCACAGATCCATGGCTCCGGTCTGGCTGCCCACCGCGGGCCACCCAAAAGGATTCGGCTCGCCACGATAATCAAAGCCCGTCCAGATGAAGTTTCCCGCCACGTAATGGTGCGTGACCACCGGCTTCCACGACAGCCATGGCTCATGATTGGAAACCCACGCTTTGAGGGATTGCAGCCTGGCACCATACTGCGAACAAAGCGCAGTACGGCGGGATGTGTGAAGCACGCCTCTGGCGCTGTAGCAATTGAAATCCTCGCTGCCGAATATCATTTTACCGGGGAACATCCGATGTATCCGGGAATATAAGTCGCAATGGTAATTAATCCCCAGTAATTGTTCCACCGACATGAAACCTGTCCGATTGTAACCACCGTTCATTGCACTGGTCACAGGCCGGGTCGGGTCCAGATGGTGAACCAAGCGTTGCATGGCGGTAAAAATTTTTGCCCCCTCGCTCGTTCCCTGCAATGGTTCCTCATTACACATTGACCAAAACATAATGCATGGGTCATTCCGCTGTTGCAGGACCATGACACGTAAATCTGATAAATTGGAAAAACCTGTCCCCGGTGGCGATTTTTGTGTCCACGCGTCGCCGAGGTGCCTGTTTTCATCCATGACCAGCATACCGAGATGATCACAGGCACGATAAAACGCTGATGAAAGTGGATTATGCGCACAGCGGTATGCGTTTGAACCCATCGCCTTGAGCTTGGCAATTCTCCAATACCAGAGGTTATCTGGCGCACCGATCCCCACACCGGGAAAGTCCTGGTGATTGGCGGTACCTTTAATTTCAACATGTTTACCATTAAGAAAAAAACCGCGATCGGGATCAAAGCGCATGGTGCGGATGCCAAATGTGGTTACCTTGGAATCCGCCACCGCTCCGCCCACCTTTAGTTCAGTTTGCAGGTGGTAAAGATTGCAATGGTGCAGTGACCACATGGCGGCATTACCAATGGCGACATGCTGTACAAAAGTTTTCTTTTCGCCCGCCGCCAGATGTTCAGTATCCTGGGCAACCGCCACCACGTGGCCACCGGGAGAAATTATTTGTGACCGCAATATAAAGGTGCGGGAGGCGCCGTGTTTGTTGGCAGCCGTCGTCTCTATGACCAGTTTCGCCTTCGCGTGGTCGCCGCTGGTATTGCAGCTGATCGGGCTGGCAACATGGCTTATAACAAAGGTGCCCCAGGGAACAACGTGCAGTCTGTCCGTAACTATCAGTCGCACGTGGCGGTATATCCCACCTCCCATATACCACCACCCCTCAAACCAGCGAGGATCGACATAGACCGCCAAGGTATTCGCGCTGCCAAAGTGAACCCAGCGGCCGATGTCATACCGAAAGCCAGTAAAGCCGCTCGGATGCTGGCCAACGAAATGCCCATTAATAAATACCACCGCATCCCGATACACGCCGCCGAAATTAAGCCAGATGGTATGGCCGCGCTCCGCAACAGGCAGCGTAAAATAACGCCGATACCAAGCCGGATAATATGCCAGACCACCGTGCTGCGCCTGAGCTTTATCCACGATACGTCCTGAAACGATGTAATCATTGGGCAATTGCACGGGCATCCATCGCGCCGTGGCACCTGGCATTTTCAACCGCTTGATCTGTTCGCTGTTTAAGACCGGTTTAACCGACCGATTGGCCAGGGCAGGCATTGGATCTAATTGCCAGTGCATGTCCAGGTTGATAATTCGCCGCGCAGCGCCTTTTGCTGCGGGAAATGGAAAAGCCGCCGCGATGACCAACATCCACGCATAACAGAATGTACAAACCCGCATAATTCGAGCCTCACAATTCGATTGCCTTCAATCACCTATGCCCGGCCGAAGTACCCGAGCTTCGTTAAAGAGCAGAATAGAAACATTCGGACGCAATGCAAGATATGGTGCATATGAATGGCAATGGTTATTTATGAGGTTCGCTCCCGGTTGACAGCTTAAGGGGCAGCCACGCTGAGCCTCATTGGCACGCGGTAAACCATTGCCGATAAACAGGCCTGAAACAATTGCCTGACGCGAGTTTGTGAAATTTCTCACGGTAGTGCATTCGTTATTAATTCTCATCACCGAGACACCATGTTTTTTAATGGATAGGTGAAATCGCAGGATAGACTTCATAGACCGTATGATACAAAAGCAGAAGTTTTTTTTGAAAATTTGGCCTACCTATTGCCTCGGCAATCGCTATATTTACTTGAGAGTGATGCGACTGGCAAAGTCAATTCGATAACTTACCAAGTCGCGTGTGACGTTAGTGCACCAGCATCTTTGGTCGGTTGGCAAGGGGAGTTTGGCATGCCTCTCTACCTGTGCAACACCGAAGTGATTTGAAGGAGTTAGGTATTATGAGTTCCCAATTAAACAAAGCCATTTCCAAGTTGCAGACGTCTGCCAGATGTCGAGGTTTTACGCTTGTCGAACTGCTGGTGGTTATTTCGATCATAGCCTTGCTGATTGCGTTGTTGCTGCCGGCGCTTGCCAAAGCAAAACAGACAGCTCTCACGGTTGTCTGCCTGTCGAATCTGCGGTCGCTTGGACAGCTTACCAACGAGTACGCTCAATCCTACCAGGGATCAATCCCATTTGGCGAATCAACCGATTTGAAATGGCCACAGCAATATGGGCAAGATAGCTGGGATGCCCTGCTTTTTGCGTTTAAATCAGACATTTCGCCAACGCCCAACTGGGAATTAGGATACGGCGTCGGTGATACGTATTACCCTCTCCCAGATCGGTTCCCCGGCCGACCGGCGGAATACGACGCCATGTTTGATTGCCCTGCCCAAGTCCTGCCAGAGGTGCCCACCATTGCAACACCTTCCTACGCCGCTAACCCAAACTATTTTATGCCATTTACGGAGTGGAATAATAAAACGTATACTTTCCGGCTCAGCCAAGTAACGGACCCATCCCAAGCGGTGGCCATTGGCGATGCAAACCAATATATTGTGCGTGGCACAGTCGGAAATTACCCGACCACGTTTTCTGTCTTTGACTGGCAGCAGAATTCCAGCGGATCCTTCCAAGGGCCGGCATATAAGTACGTCAATTATTCAGACTACCTTGTGCCACCGAATGGCTTGATGGCCGGTAACACCGCCAATGAAGACTCACCGCAATGGACAGAAGGCTATGGACTTCGCTATCGGCATAACAACGGTGCCAATGCGGTCTTCTTTGATGGGCACGCCTCGACCATACCGATTAACAACAACACTCCCGGTGCCGCTCCAGGAGCCAATGGGACCACGGGTTCAAATGGGTTGACCATTGCCAACATTATCAACCCGAATTTGCCTCAGTCGATAGAACTCAACCCCTATTGATTGACCAGATGGCATCGGCCGGAGGGGGCCGCGCAAGCCTCCTCCGGCTCGCTTGCATTCAATACTAAGAGCGCCCAACATGCACAAGAGGCGTCGGAATTTACAATGCTGCATCTGTTGTAGCGACCATTAAGATGGTTTATAGCTCTTCGTGGATCAACGTTTTCTCGGAGTCAAGCATTGAAACGGAGAACATTCGTCAAGGCGGGTACGACCGCGGCGATGGCAACTTCTTTACCGACGCTGCGGACCGCCAAGGCATCTCAGATTAAAACTCAACGCCCTCCCAACATCCTGGTATTTTTGACCGATGACCACGGCCGATGGGCCCAGCAGCCGTATGGCAACCCTGATTTGAAGACCCCCAATCTCAACTGGCTAAATGACCGTGGCACACGTATGACGCAGGCTTACACCACCTGCCCGGTTTGCTCACCTGCGCGGGCGTCCTTCTTCACCGGCCGCATGCCATCGCAGCACGGAATACAAGACTGGCTCTATGAACCGGGACACATCTACGACAATTGTCTCAAAGGCCAAACGCTTATTTCTGAACCACTTAAAGGGGCAGGTTACCACACCGGCCTTGTTGGCAAATGGCATTGCGGCGCGACACGTTTTCCCAAGACGGCCTTTGATTACTGGTACAGCTTCTGGGTGTGGCAATATCCGCATTTTGGCAAGCAAAATTTTTCCAACCAGGGAAATTATCAGGAGGAATATGGCAACCAGTCGCAATTGCTTACCAATCGCGCTTTGGAGTTTCTGAAAAATTCACGCTCTGGCCGTCGTAAAAATCGTGAACCATTTTTCCTTTTTGTCGGCTATACCGACACTCACGCCCCTCACATTCAGGCACCCAAGAAATATGTGGATTACTACAACAAACAGCCGCTCAACTGGTTTGGTGTACCACCATTTGCGGCCTGTCATGGGCAAATCGCATCCAAGGGCGATGGCGTACCACATCTTGCATCTGAACAGCACGCAAGACTGGCACAATATTACGGCGCAGTGGCCAACATCGACGCCCAGGTCGGCCGAATGATTGCCGCACTTAAACAAATGGGCGAACTCGACGATACCATGATTGTCTACACCGGGGATCACGGCCTCAATGGTGGACACAATGGATTTTGGGAAAAGGGCAATGCCACCATTCCACAAAATTTTGTTGACGATTCCATTCTCATTTCTTCCATCATTTCCTGGCGCAACGGTGGTATCAAGGCGGGTGCCACCAGCGACGCCATTGTGAGCCACCCTGATCTGTTCATGACGATTCTGGATGTTGCCCAAGCCCATCCAAGTCAGGCCGTCATGAAAAATGTCAACTCGCCGGGATTGTCCTATCTGCGTCAATTGCGGGGTGAAAATGTCAGCGGATGGCGTGACCATATCATCTGTGAATATGGCAATGCACGGATGATCCGCACCGACCGCTACAAGCTCATCCTCCGCTATCCATTCCATTGGGTGCAGGCACCCAATGAGCTTTACGATCTGCACGCCGACCCCCACGAGCGGGTCAATGTGTATGACAAGGCTGAACATAAGGAACTGATCAAGGACTTAGGGCGCAAAATCAATGCCTTTTTCGCTGTCTATACCGTCCCCGGCAATTCAGGCTTGGAACTGGAATCTCAGCCCACTCCAAATCCGGACGCTCCATGGATAGTCATGGCCCGGCGCGACACGCAATGGACTGTGCGAGACTATTGATTCCACGCAGCATTGCTGTCGCCAAGAGCCCTTCACCGCGAGCCGCTGGCTGCACTGTGTAATGGCTAATGATCGCACTTTGGATGCAGCGTGTTGTAGGTGCAAGGCCAATAACCCGGCAAGGGGCGGTTACGACGGTGGCTGCGCCTTCACGATGAGTCATCTGACCTTGCCGCCGGCGCGCACATTTCGTAGGCGTTTATTGGTAACGCTGCCCGAAGGCGTGGTTACAGCGTAGCGCTGTGTCTTTCGCATATCGCGCGGGGTCTGATTGAAATATTCATGAAACGACGTACTGAATTGCCGCGGCGAACTGTAGCCTGTATCCAGCGCCACCTTCGCGATGGGCGTGTCTGTATCAATGATAAGATGCCGGGCTGCCTCCATCTGCATTCTCTGAATTTCCTTTGCCGGGCTTCGGCCAATGGCCGCAATAAAGTGCCGCTCCAGCGTTGGACGAGAAATCGCCATTTCGTGGGCAAGCCATTTGACGCTGACACCTTTACGCAGATTTTGGTGTATCAACCCGAGGGATTCTCTGACCAACGCATCCTCAACTCCAAATATTTCCGATGACAGGCGGGTGATAATTTTGATGGGTGGAATTAACAGCGTCTTAACCGCCGGCGTCCCTCGTTGCACAATCCTTTGAAGCATTTCCATTGCCTGAAGACCGATCCGGCGACTGTCGAGCAGGATACTTGAAAGATGGGGCGTCCGAAGTTGACCATACAAATCGTCATTGTCGGTGCCCAGAATTGCAACATCTTCCGGCACCCGCACACCAATCTGGCGACACACCTCGATCAGATATGACCCGATCAGATCATCGCCGGCGTAGATGGCAAAGGGCTTCGGGATCTTTTTAATCCAACTGACGGCTTTGACGGAGTAGAAGCCGGCGCGATCCTCCACCGCAGTCTGCTGCTTTAGGAAGGATTGCGTTTGAGCCCCCCTGGCAGTTGCCTGATCCGTAAATCCAGCGAGCCGCATTTCCGACCAGTAGCGGTTTACCATTCCATAGTAGACCAGTCGCCGAAAGCCGCGGTCCATGAAATAATCCGCAGCCATTCGTCCCACAGCTTTATCGTCCGTCATGACGCGCGGCAGGCATGATGAACCCAATTCAGCCGACACGTCAACTGCTGGAATGCCCAGTTCAGCAATCCTGTGAGACATTTTCCAGACAGGTGGGTAGCCACCAAGAATAATACCGTGAATATCGGCGCTGACGAGCGACGACAGATCGGCCGGCTTAAAATTTTCAGCAAAAAATACTCTTATATCCGGATGCTGTGCCGTGTAAGCCGCCACGCCACGCAGAACGTCGCGGTTGTATGCTACATTTAGATTCCCAACAAAAAGTGTTCGTCGGTTTTTTGGCATCAATCAACCCATATGCAACGGACATTCACCTTTATAATAGCCACCGGCGCGATACAAATCCAGAAGGTTTTTTTGAAAAAGTTACATAGGAAATGTCAAGGGATTGGCTACACTCAATGCTACGAGACGGTGTGCATGCTCTGGATCATCCTGCGCTGGTGACGTGTGCGGCCACGCCGGCGCTTGGCGGGCCCCAGCGGTTTTTCCCGGTTCCGGTAAGTGCCGCATGAGCCTGCGTGGCTCATGGTTGTTGTGCGATTGAGGAAATAATGTCCCCCAAGTACCCTTTGAAAAAGCCATCGCCTTTATCTTCGGTAGTCAGGCGACGAAATATCCTGACCCCTATTGTCATGCTGGCTTTTGCCGCCGCCGGTGCCGGAGGCCCCGTATCTGCCGCCATTCTCGATGCCAAACGCGGTTTCGGGGGAGTTGGCACCACCTATGATCAGCTTCAGGCATCCGGTGCCGGGTGGTATTACACATGGGGTACCAACCCCGGAACTCCATCCAATTACAATGCTGATTTCTACCCCATGTTCTGGAACGCCCCCAGCCAGGCTACCATTGATGCTGTGGCGGCAACAAATCCCAGCCATGTTCTCGGCTTTAATGAACCCGATAATCCTGACCAAGCCAATATGACCGTCGCTCAGGCCATTGATTCATGGAAGCAGATATCCGCCGCCTTCGCCGGGACCTCCACGGAGTTAATTTCGCCAGCGGTGGAAGATACTCCCACTGGGCAACGGTGGCTGACGCAGTTCATGAGCCAGGCCAACGCGGACGGACTGAAGGTAAATGCGGTCGCATTCCACTGGTATGACGTTGATTCACCGACGGATCCGGCGGCCGCAGCCAGCGAGTTTCTCAACTCTGTGAACTGGTACTATGACACCTTTCATCTGCCGGTCTACGTGACAGAATTTGCCATTCACGATTTCAACGGCGGCTACACCGCCGCCCAAATGCAGGCCGGTAATGAGCAATTTCTCGCTGACGTATTGCCGCAGCTCAATTCCCTTAGCTATGTGGCCGGATACAGCTTTTACAATGACTTTTCCAATACCCCGCTTATCAGCGGCACCACGCCTGAGCCCACACCCATGGCATACAACTATGTTGGTGCAGTGACCAGCGGCACAACCACCAATATTGGCGGGCAGAACCTCGGCGAGCACGTGGCATATCTTGCCGGGGGTACCCTGACGATGAACAATACGCCGGGCGAGGTCAAGTACATTGACGCGCTGGCCAACGCCAGCACCGTCACCGGCAATATTGACTGGAGCCTGAGCCCGAATTCACCCTCAGATTGGGTGCGTATCGCGGCTGGTGCATCCCTGGTTAAAGCTGGTACGGATTATATTACCCTCGGGGCGGGCACGATTACCAACAATGGCACCATCATGGTACAGCAAGGCTCGCTACTGATCGGTGCGCCCACCAGCGGCTCCGGTTCAATTGACGTCAATGGCGGCATTCTCATCGCTGACAGCACCATCGCCAATCCCATAGCCATCAGTTCCGGCAGCACCATGAGTGGCAGCGGCACCATTAATTCAACGGTAAGAGTCGCTGGCACACTTAAAGCCGGTCAAGGCAATGCTCCGGGCACACTCACCATCAATACGCTCCAGCTCAATGACGGCAGCCGCGTCATAATGGTGCTTGATAAACCCAACGCCTCCGCGGGCACTGACGGCAACAGCCTGATCCTGACCCAGAATCTGACGCTTGGTTCCAACATAACCCTTGATTTGATGCACGATACGGGGTTCACCACGGGCATTTATCATCTGTTTAGCGTAACTGGCGGCACCACGGGAATTGGCAATTTGAGGTCGTGGGTGATCAACGGTCCAAACCAATTCAACTACGAACTCAGCGATGCCGCAGGCACCATCAATCTGACCGTCGACGCCGTGCCGGAACCTTCAAATATTGATATTCTGGCAATTGGCACCGTGGGTTTGTTTGCCTACGCATGCCGGCAAAGAGGCCGACGTTTCATTCGTTAGGGTGCAGATTAACGTATAGGCCGGACCGAATGAACGGTTTTCAAAAGGCGTGTTTGTTTATAGGATAAATTTTAATGCAACACAGAAAGTCCCTGTCGGTATTAGTTACTGCCTTGTGTATCGCGACAATGGCCGGTGCAAGCGCCAATGCCCACAGCCCCAAAAAGGGCATTGGTATGGTATTTCGGCATCATTCCGCTCGACAGATGAAAATCATGAAGAAGCTGCATGTGCACTGGGTGTACACCTGGGGTGATCGGCCACCCCGGCATCTGCCATCCAGCGTTCAATATGTTCCGATGATCTGGGGTTGCTATCCCAAAAGCCTGCCGGCGAATATTAAAATGCTCGTTCGCTACCGCATGGCGGGCAAAGTTGCACAACTGCTGGGCTTTAACGAACCCGATGGTAAACATCAATCCAAGGTTCCTGTCGCCAGGGCGTTGAAATATTGGCCTCAGCTTGAAGCGACAGGGCTTCCACTGGGCAGTCCTGCTTGCGCCAACCCCGAGGGCACGTGGATGCAGGCATTCATGAAGGGCGCAAAGCAGCGGCACTATCGAGTCAATTTTATCTGCATCCATAGCTACGGCGGCCCCAATCCAAAGGCATTTTTGCATATGTTGAAGCACATGCACCAACTGTATCATCGGCCTCTGTGGATCACCGAATTTGCCGTCAGCGACTGGCAACTTCTTAAGACGCATGGGGTTAACAAATATTCGCCCCGCGTCATAGCCCGATTCATGCGTACCGTGCTACCTGTGCTGAATCATCTTTCCTACGTTAAACGGTATGCCTGGTTTCCCGCCAACCGATCCGACCGAACCCCTACGGGAAATTCAGCCCTTTATCATAAAGATGGGAGACTGACGCTTCTGGGCCGAATCTACGCCGCCGATTAATCATCGTGGCGGGTTTACTCCCGGTGGCGGCGATGACGGCTTTTTGCACAATTGTTTTCTCCGGCGTTTTAAGGAGGTACGCCTTACATCAGACCGCCGACCCGTCCAACGGATTTGATTCTCACCTTGGTCGACGGACATGGATGTGGTTATAATCTCGATCGTCGCGTCGGCCGCACGGCTGTCGGCAAGCCGCACGTGCCAGCGGTGTTGATAGAAGATATTAATGCACCGTTTTTTGCCGGAGGTAGTGCGATGGCAGCGAGCTTGACGAATGATACAATCAGGACACGGTGATGGCGGAGGCATTTGATCGCGATAATGTTCCATTGAATATGGGGCTGATGGGGTACATCGGCACCGCACTGGATGTCAACGATTTTGTCTTTTTTAATATTGTTGTAGTAACATTTCATCATTTTACCGCAAATTTGTTTCTGATAGCCATGCTGGTCAATGTGCACCGGTTGCTTGGATGCACCTTGCAACCCTATGTTGCGTGGAAGGCGGATCACATCCGCAGCCGATTGGGCCGGCGAAAGCCATTTTTGCTCTTTTCCCTGTCGGGAACCGTTGTTTTCATCGTCCTGCTTGGCCTGCTGCCCATATTTATACCACACCAGTACCATCGCACAGCCGGTGCGCTGGCAGCCGTTGCCAGCGTATTTATTCTCTGGCAGGTGTGCCAGGAAATAAATCTCAGCGCCCATACCACCCTCTATCCCGCGGTTATCGTGCAGCGGCTTCTTGGTACGGCAGGTGCCGTGCGCATGCTCATCAGTGGTCTGATGGCCTTGTTTATGACCTATTGCGTGATGCACTGGGCAGATATCAACGCGTTTTATCCGTATCTTGTCGGTGCCATCATTACTCTGTTAGCCATTCCATGTCTGCTTATGACACCAGAACACTGCACGCACACCCCTTCACCGGCCAAATACAATCCCTTTCAACATTTGCATTTATTGGTAGAAAACCGGCGTTACGCGATGGTTGCCGTTGTCGCATCGGCGGCACTGGCATTTCCAGTCACCATGGTTCTTTTTCAATCGCTGTATGTAACCCGCGTGCTGCATTTCACACTGGGTCAATTGGGCAAGGCGATGTTTCCAGGGACAGTGATCGCCTTGGTGCTGGCCGTTCCCGCCGGCTATCTGGTCGATCTGATAACTCCACGGCGAATGATGATTGCGTCATTTATTCTTTGGATCGTGGCGGCCGGCGCGATGGCATTTGTTGTCAAAAGCTGGTACGCACTCATGGCAGTACAGGTACTTTACTGGCTTGCCTACACCGTCCAGATGAGCGCCATCCTGGCCCTGACATTTGAAACGGTGCCGGAAGACATGCGGGGGGCCGTCTTCGGCATCATTCAGGTAACCCGGGCAATTGCTACCATCGTCGCATCACTGCTGGTCGGCTATCTTGTAAACCTTCACAAGGATTACCTGATTGCATATGACGGCTGCCTGCTGATCGCCGTCATCGGCCTGCTGACATCATGGATGCTTGAACCTGCAGGCACAACCCCGCACCCTCAAGATTCCCAGGTGAAATTAATAACCCATTGAAATCAACAGGAGCCAACTGGTACCATGTCCGAGCCAAAACAGATTGTATTAATAATGACCGACACCCAGCGAACCGATATGCTCGGATGCTACGGCCACGCTGCCATGAAAACGCCATGCCTGGATGCCTTGGCCCAGCGCGGTATTCGTTTTGACTGTGCCTATACCTGCCAGCCCGTCTGCGGACCCGCACGGGCCGCCCTGTTCACCGGCACCTGGCCACACTCCAATGGCTCGTGGGCCAACAACATGCCCATCGGTGACAACGTTAAAACCATCGGCCAGCGATTGCGCGACCACGGCATTCATTGCGGCTACATAGGCAAATGGCATGTCGATGGCAGCGACTACTTCGGTCTGGGACGCTGTGCTGACGGGTGGGATCCGAAATACTGGTACGACATGCGCTGTTACATCAACGAACTTTCACCCGCGGAGCGCCAGCGCAGCCGTCTGACACCCAGCCAGGGACCGGCCATCGACTCTTCATTTACCTACGCACACCGATGTTCTGATCGAGCGGTTGAATTTTTGAAAAATCATGGTGGTGAAGATTTTCTGCTGGTCGTGTCATATGACGAGCCACACCATCCCTTTCTCTGCCCGCCGGAATACAGCGATATGTACCGCCATTACACCTGGCCGCGTACACGCAACCATTTTGACTCACTGCACCATAAGCCCGCGCATCAGGCCGTGTGGGCCCAAAGCCTTCCTGCACAGGACCCGGCAACCCGGCATATTTCCGTTGCGGATTACCTGGGATGCAATTCCTTTGTGGATAACCAGATCGGCCGGGTACTTGATGCCATCGACCAATTGGCACCCAACGCCATGATCATTTACACGTCAGATCATGGCGACGGCCTGTATTCTCATGGCATTACCAATAAAGGCCCGGTCGCTTATGACGAAATTGCCCGGATTCCATTCATCGTCTCCTGGCCCCGAACAGCGACCAAGAGTGCTCAATCGCGGGCGCCGACATCGCACATCGATATTGCGCCAACCATCATGGATGCCTTCGGCCTGCCGCTTCCGAAATCGCTTGATGGCCGCAGCATGCTCGCCACCATCCGCAATCCGGACAAAGCCGTCAATGATGCCATTTTTATTGAATATGGCCGCTATGAAGTGGACCACGATGGGTTTGGCGGTTTCCAACCGATGCGGGCAATTTATGACGGCCGCTGCAAACTGGTGGTAAATCTGCTGAGTTCCGATGAACTTTACGATCTGCAAACCGATCCTCAGGAAATGACCAACCTGATTGATTCGACTCAGCACATCACCCTGCGCAATAATCTTCATGACCGGCTGCTGGACTGGATGAATCGCACCCGCGATCCATTTCGGGGTTATTACTGGGAGCGTCGGCCCTGGCGCCATGACGCTCGCCCCGCCACATGGGATTACACTGCCATGACCCGCCAGCGGGAAAATGAGGAATACGAGCCCCGGCAACTGGACTACGACACCGGAGAGCCAATGACTCAGGCGGTTCGATCCAAGCACCCACCGCAAATATAATGTCTATTTAATGTAACCCTGCGTGGATGACCGGTTGATCCAGTTAAGCAGATCGATGGCATAGTAGCTGATGATGAGACTGGCCCCGGCCCGCTTAAATGCGTGCATGGCCTCCAGCACTGCGGGTTTTTCATCCAGCCATCCGGCTTGGGCCGCTGCCTTGAACATGGCATATTCACCGCTTACCTGGTACACCGCGCATGGCACCGAAACCGACGCACTCACCTGCCGCAGCACATCCAGATATGGCATTCCCGGTTTCACCATAACCATATCCGCCCCTTCATCCACATCCAGTTGGGCCTCATGCACGGCCTCGGCGGCGGAGCGCCGAAAATCCATCTGATAGCCCCGCCGATCACCAAACTGCGGAGGGGACTGGGCTGCATCGCGGAACGGCCCATAGTAAGCGCTGGCGTACTTGACCGAATATCCCATGATGACCCGGTCCGTAAAACCGGCCGCGTCCAGACCTGCCCGGATGCTGCCCACGGCATGATCCATCATGCCTGAAGGAGCCACCACATCGGCACCCGCCTGGCAATGCACAACCGCCTGCTGTGCCAGTCTTTCAATGGTGGCGTCATTGTCCACTCCACCGAAGTCATCGTCCGCCGTCTCTTTCGCCCCCCGCACACCTTTGCGCCTGCCCCGCGATGGTTTTATCAGTGGTCCACAGTGCCCATGGTCGGTATATTCGCAATAGCACAGGTCAGTCATTAATACCAGTTTCAGCCCCGCGCGCTTCACCATCCGCAGGGTTGTGCATACCGCATTGTCCGGATCGTGGGCGTGCGATCCAACCGCATCCTTGTCGGCCGCGTCCACCACACCGAAGAGCAAAATTCCCCGCAGACCCATGGCAGCCCATTCGGATAGCTCTTCCAAAAGCACGTCCGGTGAGTATTGAAATTGCCCCGGCATACTCAATATGGGATGGCGAATATCTTCGCCACTGCGTACAAATACCGGCAGTACAAAATCTTCTGGCCGCAGCACCTGGTCTGCCACCATATCGCGCAAAATTGGGTTTTGCCGCAAACGTCTCATCCGCTGGTGCTGAAACGACATGTAATGACTCTCGCTTTCATTTCGCGGGCTTGATGGAGGTAATTTCCATAATGTCCCGCTGCCAGTTCACCTTATAGTGAAACACAATCCGTTCGCCAACTTTCAGCCCCGCCGTGCTGACCCCGGCGGCAAGCTGGTAGGGCATCGTCATGGCTGGCATCACACCAACCTTACCACTCATACGTACCCAGTGTTTGATGGGGCCAGCGCTGATCTGCAATTGGCGTCCCTGTCCCGGCGTCGGCAGGGCCGCGATTTTTCCGCTTATCACATAATGGTAGGTTATTCCCTTTGGTACCGCCTTATGACTGCAGGCCCAGCACAACATCGCCAGCGCGGCCATGGCCAAGCCGCCTGATATGGTTCTGACATTCGGTTTCATCATGCATGCTCCATAATCCGACGGCGTATCTGAGAAAGAGCCCTACACAGGGGCCTTTTTACCAATCTCGCGGGCCACAAATACCGCCCTGCATCCGTACACTTTCTGCAGCATATCCACTTTTTGTCTCGCCGCCCAAAGTTCCAGTTCCGGATCGTTCCGATAGTAAATATTAAAGCGCACGGTTTTGCGGCCGATTCCACACCGCACCCGGTCCACACATTGATAGTGCCCGCGATCCAGTGCCTCCGCGATGCGCAAAATCGCCGCCAGTTTCTCCACGATGCGCCGCTCCTCCAGTGCCAGGGCCATGTATGGCTCGTGGCTTTTTTTGGGCATGCTGCGCCGATGGTATCGGGCGGTTACCGCCATGATGTCAATTTCCTGCGGAGAAAAACCGGCCATATCTCCATTTTTTATTAAATACCACGAATGCTTATGATGTCCCGAATGCCCGATGTGCCAGCCGATATCATGCAGCATGGCTGAATATTGCAGCAGTTCACGGTAACGCCCGTCCAACTGATGCCAACGTTTTAATTGATCAAATATCTCAACCGCCAGTTTTGCCACCTGCACGCCGTGCGCCTCATCAAAATTACAGCGACGGCCCAGTTCAACGACGTTCCGACGGCGCGGGTCCATAATTTCCACCGAGAGGCGTACGCGCGGCCAGTGGGTCTGCAGGTAATCGATGACCATGCCTTCGCGCATGGCGCGGTCGGATATCTCAAATTGCTCCACGCCCAGATGTTCAAACAGGTAGTCCACCAGTACGCAGCCGGCAACAATCTGATAGGCCCGTGCCGGGTCAAGCCCCGGGATGGATTCGCGCTCCCGCATTGACATTTTCATGATCCGCCGAAAAATGACGGCAAAATCATCCCGTGGAATCACACTGGCCACCCGACCCCGTGCCGCTTCAGGGTCATGCAAGGCAGCGCACATCGAGGCAATGTTTTCCATGGTGCCGGAAGTTCCGACGAACTGACGCGGGGCAGCCGCCCGTATCCGATTCAGCAACGGGTCCAGAATTTTTTGAATGTGTTTGCGCAGCTTCTTTATCTGCGACTTGCTGGGTGGGTCGGCCGTCAGAAATGCCTGAGTCAAACGACTGGCACCCAATTTGCGGCTCTCAAGCATGATCGCCTTGTCGTATTGCGCCAGGATAAATTCGGCTGATCCGCCACCAATATCCACTACCAGTGCCGACCCAAGCTCAAAGTTAATCGCCTGCCTGACAGCCAGATAAATCAGCCGTGCTTCCTCCTGACTGGAGATAATTCGCACCTCAAGGCCCAGCTGCTGCTTGGCCATCTGGACAAACTCGCCGCCGTTGACACTCTCGCGGGCGGCGCTGGTGGCATAGGCCAATATCTGATCACACTCAAAACTTTGGGCTACCTTCAGGTATCGCCCCAGAACGGCCACCGTGTGATTCATGGCTGAACGCGCCAGCACGTGCTTTACTAATGCGTCACGCCCCAGTTGCGTCAGCTCTTTTTGCGAACTTAGTGTGCGAAAGGTCAGTGCGGCTGTTACCTCCACAATAACCATGTGCAGCGAGTTGGTGCCAATATCGATGGCACAAAGCCGCAAACCGTGCGGGCCACCTGCCTTGGACGCAGCCGTCTGGGAACTGACCATGTTTGCAGGGGCTCGGCGAAGGGGGGCGGCCTCGGGTTTTCGCCGAATGGTCGCCTTAACAATTGCGCGAGACTTTGGCATCAGCCATGATTATGCTGCTGGGCTGGTAAGTTGTCTAACCATCGTGGACTATTTCATGGCCAACCGCCCACGTCAGAGGCGTATCATCAGCGCCCAAACAGCCCACGCGGCAAACGAGGATATCGCACCCCACCTGCTGGTGCTATCCAATCTGACGATGCGACATCTGGCGGATTATTTCTACCGGCGACTGTCGTTGATGCGCGGGCAACTGCTGGCCGCACGCTCCAACCCCGGAGCGCGTGAAATTCATGATTTGCGCGTGGCCACACGCCGCACCACCGAAATATTCGCCATTCTCGCTCTCACTGGTGACATGCCCGCCAGCGAGGCCAGATCGTGCATCCGCCGCTTGCGAACCTTGCGCCGGACGGCCGGCAACATTCGCGATGCAGACGTAAGCCTCGAGAAACTGAAACTCCAACTTGCCGCACCCCACCCGCAGCAAATCGCGCTATGCCGGCGTCTGGCCCGCCGTCTCACCCAGCAAAGATGTTCTGCCATCCAGCGACTGCAGAACGAATTGAATGCCGCCTCCTCCGACAGGGTGCTTCATCGATGGATCGATCATGCGCGCTCCATGCATTTGCATCTTGACCCACTTCGAATTCAGACCGCCATTAAAAAGCGGCTCGCATTTCATCAGAAGCGTTTTGCACGTCGCTCTCGTCTGGCTCAAAAAGATTCTCACCCACACCACATCCACAAAGCCCGAATTGCCGCCAAGCAGTGGCGTTATCTGCTGGAATTGATCCATGACATCCATGCCGCACCCACGCCGGCTCTTGCCGCAGCCGTAAGGCGTTTGAAAGGTTTTCAAAAAGTGGCTGGCGACCTACAGGATGCTGTAAGCTTCCGAACTCTGCGTGATGATTACCCGGCCGAAGCCCAGACAGATGCCGCTGATCAGAAGCTTATCCGCGCCGCGATCAACGCCATGAAAGCCGTCATATAAATCGCGCCGCATGCACAGCGGAATGCGTCACCTTCGGGTAACACGCCGTGTGCGGGCATGGTCAATCCGATGTCGGCCCCTGGGCGGGTACCGATTCCACGCGATTCTTAATGGCCGCTACCGCCTGCATGATCTCATCGGCAATGCGTCGCAGGTATTCACGCGATGGCATTGGGCCATTTGATGGCTCAAACCGGATGGGCGGCCCGAAGTGCACCACCACCTTGGCGGGCGTTAATAAATCTTTCCAGATGGTCTGGTGCGGGCGCGTCCCGGAGATATACACTGGCACGACCGGTGCACCGCTGCGCACGGCCAGCATGGCCACACCCAGCCGCGGCTCCTGCGGATGACGGCCCAGCTTGATGGACCCTTCAGGAAACAACCCCACCACCGATCCATCTTCCAGCGCATGCATCGCCTGTAACAGGCTGCCCCCGCCTGTGCCCTGCGGATCAACGGAAATACAACCCATCAGTCGGAAAAGCCGATGCAGCAGCGGCATGCGAAAATATTGATCCGCCAGCATAAATCTCACCAGTCGCTTTTTGCTGCTGATGGCAATGGCCAGGGAATCAATCGCACTGGTATGATTTCCCACCACGATCGCCGGGCCTTGAACGGGAATGCGGCAGGCGTTGGCCCGACGCCACCGATGATACACCTGCATGTACGCCGCCACCACGCGGCGCGCAGCCGCCACCGGCAGGGGCAGCGGCTGACGACGATAATAAATAACCAACAACATTACGCCAATAGCCAGTATCGCCGTCCCCACCCCAAGAATGATGGACATCAAAAATGCGTCCACACGCGGCCAAAATGCTATCGGTATTGTGGGCAGCAGCAACCCGAATGTGGTCAGTAAATCGCGGGCACCCATCACCCGCCCGCGAACCCAATCCGGCACCACGCGTTGAAGCAGCGTATCAACCGTAATAAACATCACCGCCCCAAACGAGGCGCTCAGCGTCAGCCAGACCAGAAACGTCTCCCAGTGCGATGCCTGGCTGGCCATCAATATGCCTCCCCCAATGGCCAACGTTGCCCAGCCAATGCCCACCTCCTTTGGTATCCCATTGCGGGCCCGGCTTACGGCTGCTGCACCGACAATCATGCCGATCCCGGCAACCCCCATAAAGTATGCAAAATCGCTGGCCGTCAGATGAAACCGCGAAGTCACAATGGCCGGCATGCAATTAAGAATCACCGAACTGGCCGTAAAGAAAAGTACCTCCAGCGTAATCGCCTGGGCTGGGTGCTTGTGCCGGCGCAAATACCGGTAGGCGCTGGTTAACTCGCGCAGCAGTCCCGGATGCGTTTGCCCCTTGACCGGCTCCGGCCGATCCATCCCCGGCCGCAGCCGCATGGAAAATACCGCTGTGGCCGACATCAGATAAGTGGCGGCATCTGCATACATCGCCATCTGCAGCCCGAAATGCCAATAATCGCCAAGGGCAATCAGCAGTCCGCCCAACACAAAGCCGGCCAGTGTGCTGATGGTTCCCGCAACCGAGAGTATCGAATTGGCCTGAAGTAATTCGCGCGGATGGACCAGATTGGGTACAATCGCGGCCCGCGCCGGGGAAAATATCTCACCAAAACTGGATAAAATCACCTCCGAGCCAAACAGCAACAGCAGCAGCTCCCACACAGGCAGACTGCTGTGGTAGGCCGCCACCAGCAATACTGTTCGCGCAATGATGACGATGACAAATCGGGTTAAATCGCACCCGATCATCACCCACCTCCGGGGCAGGCGGTCTGAAATGGCACCACCAATTGGTGCCAGAAGCAGAAACGGGATGAACATCGCGATGTTCAACTGTGCGGAATGGGCGGCGCTTTCCGTCTTGTCGTGCAGGATCACGTAGCACATCAGTGCCAGCATCACCAGGTAATGAATGCGATCCCCCACCACCGAAACGACATACGCAATCGCCAGCAGAAAAAAATTGCGATTACGCCACAACGGCGGAAATTGCATAAGCAGGGGTGTATCATCCGCCATCGATTGTGCTTCAATGGATTGCTTCATCACACCTTAAATTTCTGCAACAGCCAGCCATCATCCGCCGCCACGCAGACCTCCACTGAAGTTATATCACATGCAGCCCATTCATGGCAGCCCGTCCGACACACCGGCCGCAGCCGGCCGTCGGTGGCACACGGAGCCCAGTTGGCAATGGCGCACCAAGCCCGCCATGCAGCTGTTTTCTCCGGCGAAATGCCGGGGCTGCCGCCATTTAGCCCATCGAGAGCTGCCAGATGCGATCTACGCCCGGCGAAAGCAACGATTACGCTATTTCATTTCCAGTATTTCCTGGGCCAGCACTCCGTAATCGGCACTGCCGGCAGAATTGGGCGCGTAGGTGAAGATACTCTGCGAATAACTGGGCGCCTCAGCCAGTTTAATGTTCCTCCGGATGCGCGTCTGCAGCACTTTGGCATCGGCCCATGGTTTATCAGAACCGCGGGCCGATTCAATAAAGTTTTCCACTTCTTCCGTTACCTCACCGGTAAGGCGCGGTGCCGCTTCATATTGACAGAATAATATAGCCGATATCTTCAGCCGGCCGTTAAGCCTCTCTTTCACCAGTGAACAGGTTTCCAGAAGCCGGGCCATTCCCTGCAGCGCCAGAAAGTGCGCCTGCAATGGAATGATCACCTCGGTTGCCAGGCACAGACTGTTAATCGTCAGCAGCCCCAGGCTGGGTGGACAGTCGATAATGATAAAATCGGCCGTGAGAGATTCCTGCTTCCAAGCATCGACCAGACGATGCTCACGTCTGGGCACATCCACCAGCTCAACTTCGGCACCAGCAAGATCGCTCACCGCCGGCACCACCGAAAGATAGTCATTAAGTGGATGCAGTGCCTGCTTGATGGATACCCCCTGCGTAAGGACCTGATGGGTCGAATGGTGGATATTGGTCGGATCAAGGCCCAAGTGAAACGACAAATTCCCCTGCGGGTCCATATCAATCAGGATCACCCGCTTCTTTTCATCCGCCAGAGCGGCACCCAGATTCACCGCCGTGGTGGTCTTCCCGACGCCACCTTTTTGATTAAACAGTGCAATACTTCTCATGGGAGGAAAGTCTATACCGGAATCCGACATTTCCATAGTGTCGCCGGCACCGTGGCGGCATCAGCCGCCAGCGGCTATTGTTTCTGCCATGAAAGAGATTGATCACGTGGTAATCTCGCGGCGTCGCATCGATCGCCGGGTGGCACAAATGGCAGCGGAGCTTTCGGCAACCTATGCGGGCCGCGAATTGGTCATCGTGCCCGTGCTGACCGGCTCATTTATGCTGCTGGCCGATCTGGTACGTCGGCTACCCATAAAAATGCGTGTCGATGTGCTGGCCGTCTCCAGCTACCCGGGTCCCGCCATCCGATCACAGGGGCCCAAAATCATCCTACCCGGCCAATTGCCGCTACGCGGGCGCCACGTGTTGATATTGGATGATGTCCTTGAAAGCGGCCGAAGCCTGCAAGCCGTTACCCGATTGCTCCGCCAGCGTCAGCCCGCCTCCATCCGCACCTGCGTGCTTTTACGCAAGCGATCCGCCAAGGCCGCCCACCTGACCGCCGACTTCATTGGCTTTGACATCGGCGACGACTTTGTGGTGGGCTATGGCATGGACTTTAATCACTATTACCGCAATCTACCTGACGTGGTAGCGCTGAAGCCATCAGCCTTCAAGGCCAGAAAATGATCGTCGGCCAAATGCCACCCGACACGTCGCAGACGCAGAGCTAAAACGGAGCATCCAAGCGCACCGCGCTTCCGCATACCACCCAACCGGGAAGAGCCAATCCACCTGAAATCTCCACGCCTTGGCACCGCTCCACTTCAATCGCTTGAATTCGCGCACAACTGATTCGTCCGAAAGGCCCAAAGCCCTCCGCACATTCTTACCAATGGAGGATACCAATTTGTTGGCGGCTTAAAGCATCTCGCTTATACCGTTTCCTCTTTACTCATCCGTGCGGCCCGGGCGCAATAAGAAGCCGGGCTACCATGGGAATGGTAGCCCGGCTTGGTGTATTTAAACTCAGAAAACCTGATTCAGTTGATGTCACCAAATGAATCAGACCATTCTGAGGTGGTACTTAAGTCCACCGACTCTATCACGCAAGGCGATAGCGGCGGCACATAAATCCCTTCAGGACGCCTTTCCAACAGGCTTGAATAATGGAATTAGTTTGATGGTTTTCCACTTTCCGTGGACGTCCACCTTTATCGTCATCGGAAGCAAGACATGATCACGCGCATTTTCGCGGCCCGTCACACGGATCATCATTCCTACGTAGGGTGCCAGTGGCCTGGGATTTGCGTCCAAGGTCCAGGCGTGGCCATGCACCAGGATGCCGGCCGGCGCGCCGGACAATAAGCAATTTTTGCCGCAGGTTCGGCCATGCGCTCGCCCTTTGAGTCCGTGTGCGGAATAACAATTCATATCCAAAAGCTGCCCCTTGACCCTAACTTTTTTTAGTGAAACGCCAAAAGCATTTATGGACAAGGCCCCAACGACCGCCATCGCGGTCAAGCTGGAAAATAATTTAACATTCATGATTGAACTCCAAAACAATAGAATAAAATTTCGCCATTTCATCGTCGCGGCACCATCGGCTGCTCTGCTGTAGATATGTGAGCAGCCGATGTTGGTGCGGTGCGAAAGCGGATTTAACGCTCCTTCTAGTTACTGGTGCTCACAACCTTCACGCTGGTACGACTGGTTACCCATTGGCCATCACCAGTTTTGGCATACGCCTTGATCATATAACCTCCGGGCTCAGTGGCAGAAAATTTGGCATATTGATCTGCACGCGAATCGTCGGGCGTGAGTGTTGCCGTAGTCGGCGAGACCTTCCACTTAATGCTGCTGTTGGTAAAGTTCATGGTGGTAGCGTGAATCCATATTGACTCACCTACCTCTACTGACTTATGTTCTGCGCTAATGCTCATCTGCGGTGCACCAGCACTTGAGTGGTACGATTGTGAGCAGCCGACCATACCGAGAGCCAAGGCTACCGAAAACGCCGCTGCCATTGACAGGCCGATTATTTTAGATTTCATCTGGAGTACTCCTGAAATAAAGAAAGACACATCACTTACATTTTATTTGGAATTTGTTATTCGCTCTAACACCGGCGCAACCGATTAGGCGGTGTGCGCGGGTGCTGAAGCGCGATTCAAAACCGCCCCGGGATGACGCCCATTAGCAGCAGACCGATGACCACTAATAGAATGAATCCCAAGCCTCCGCTGGGGCCATATCCCCACTTGCTGCTGTAGCCCCACGTTGGCAAGACACTAAGCAATAACAAGACCAGTAGGATAATAAGAATTATGCCCAAGATGAATACTCCTTTCAAATGAGTATAAAATCCAGAGCCCCGATAATTCTCTGCCGCGAGTCGATATTTCATATCAATATGCGGCTGACGCAATCGGAACTCCCGCTGCTATGTAATGCAATTGCCGTACTACACGGATAAATCCTGAATAATGGCGTTTGCGATCTCTGAAGCTACATGATTAAAGGTACTTACGCCAAACTGGCCGGGCCAAACTGTCTGAAAGCGGCGTATTGTCACGAATGACGCCAACAGCTCTAATCGTGCCAAGCCGCGGGAAGGCGTAGAATTGCGGTCGCTTATTTATAGATTTCATCCATGTTTCGCACACCAAGTCGCGCTCGATTGATTGTCGGGGTGGCAACTGGCATCGGCGATCATCGCGAATTGGTGCCGATTGGCACTGCAGTTGCTTGATAGGCCACCGCACCCGCTGTTCCAGAGGTGTGGATCCGCGTGGCGTACGTCTTTTTAAGGAGATTCACAATGGCCAAAGCCAAAACTTTTCGCAACCTGTTCATCGACCAGCTTCGCGATTTGTACAGCGCTGAGACGCAGTTGATCAAAGCCCTTCCGAAGATGGCCGAGGCAGCAACATCGCCGGCCCTCAAAGACGCCTTTCGAGGTCATCTGGCAGAGACTAAAGAGCATTTGGAACGCTTGGAAGAATTATTTCAGACGTTTGATGAAAAGCCCACAGGCAAAATCTGCGCGGCCATGAAGGGCATAATTTCAGAGGGCGACGAGATCGCCAACGAAAAGTACACCCTGCCGGTTCGGGATGCCGGACTCATTGCTGCAGCGCAAAGAGTTGAACATTATGAAATGGCCGCCTACGGTACCGTCCGGGCGTTTGCATTGAGATTACATGATAAATCTATCGTTGCGAAGCTTCAGTTGACCTTAAAAGAGGAAGGCGATTGCGATAAGAAGCTCACACTGCTCGCCCACTCGTCCATAAACGAACGGGCGAGTGAAGAGCAAGACCAGCTTGCCAATGCTTAATGGGGGTCACGCATGGAGGGTTGACGTTAAGTGCTTTGAGTGTCTTTGCTTTCTCCCAACAACTTGTTAGGGTTCGATTGCTCATGCGTAATGGCCTCCCCATCGTTTCCGCCCTTCCCCCGAAGGCATACCTGAAATGCCTACAAATTCCTGTTTACGACCGCTGGAGCATCTTTTGTGGTATGACAAGTAAATTTCCAATTCTTTTCCTGGATCGGATACGCAGCCTATGAGATGCCGAAACGCGATTACCGCGCTTGCTGCCGAGAAAGACGCTCGCGGGTACCCTTTCGGCAATTCTGCAGGATTTTTTTTCTGAGACCATATTGCAGACAACAGAGAGAAGCCCGATTGGAAGAACTATGTCACCAACAAAAGATGCACTTTGGGCAAACACGCCGACGCTCTTGAGGGAATTGATTTTGATTTCAACAGTATGGGTAAGTCCCATTTTGGCCAGTCCGTACGGGACAACGTATCCATGGCCGGTGCCCAGAGAACTAAACCTTCTCAAACTGCGACGTATGGCACCACCCGGGCGTTTGCTCTGCTGAAACAGGATAACCAAAGCGCAGCTCATTGGAAGCGAATATTGAAGGCAGAATCGACAACTTTTAATTGGTTAATGTGACTCCGCAAAGGCGGAGCAACGAAAGGTAGCCTATGAAAAAGCAACACTCAGAATCCGTTACAGCAATGACGCTGGAACGTATTTCCCCCATCGAAACATCCGCCCCCGGTGTGCCGGGCATAGCGGCCCGCTGGACTTCCAGTGCCAAAACCGGGGTGGGCACCGCATTGGGAAATAAAAGCCACGTCTGGTTCACCCTGAGCCACGGCATTGTTAATGAAGTATATTATCCGCGTATTGATCAGGCGTGCATTCGGGATATGGGTTTTATCGTGACCGATGGCGCTGTTTTCATTTCTGAGGAAAAACGCGACACCCATTCCACAGTTCACTGGCTGGCCGAGGGCGTTCCGGCATTTCGGATGATCAACATCTGCCGGGCGGGTCGCTACCGCATTGAAAAGGAGATTCTTTCAGATCCCCATCGCAACACGCTGTTGCAGCATATACGGTTCATACCGCAGCAGGGCGATCTTGCCAGCTACCATCTGCATGTGCTTTTGGCCCCGCATCTGCAAAACCATGGCGATGACAATACCGCGTGGGTGGGCGAATTTGAAGGCACTTCCATGCTATTTGCCCGGCGGGACGGAATCGCAATGGCTCTGGCATGTTCCGCACCGTGGTTGAAACGGTCGGTGGGTTATGTGGGTACCTCCGATGGATGGCAGGACCTCAAGGCGCACCATAAGATGACCTGGGAATATAGGCAGGCGGAAACTGGCAATGTAAGCATTGTCGCCGAGATCGGGATGCGGAAATCGCATGGCGACATGGTTGTGGCATTGAGTTTTGGAAATACTCCGGAAGATGCGGCACGCAGTGCTCTGGGTAGCCTGGAGAATGGCTTTGAAAAAGCCAAACACCATTACATCGCCGGGTGGCGGGAACGGATAAAAACGCATGGAGCGGTGCATAAAAGCGGTGTAGGTCCCGGTGATCTTTTTCAGAAAAGCCTCGGGATTCTGCGCACGCATGAAACCAAGACGCCGTCGGGCGGCTTCATTGCCAGCCTGTCGATCCCGTGGGGATTCAGCAAAGGGGATCAGGATATATGCGGATACCATCTGGTCTGGGCACGCGATATGGTGGAAACCGCTGGAGGCCTGCTGGCGGCTGGTGCCCACGAGGATGCACGCCGCGTGCTGAATTATTTGCGGACCACACAGCAACCGGATGGGCATTGGCCGCAGAATATGTGGGCGGACGGTACACCGTATTGGAAGGGAATCCAGGTGGATGAGACGGCTTTGCCCATTCTTCTGGTGGATCTGACCCGTCGCGAAAAAGCGTTGATTGATGCCGATGTGGTTCACTTTTGGCCCATGGTACGGCAAGCCGCAGGTTACCTGGCTCGCAATGGACCGATTAACCCGCAAGATCGCTGGGAAGAAGACCCCGGCTATACCCCGTTTACCGTTGCCGCGAAAATTGCTGCACTTCTGGCGGCGGCTGATCTGGCGGATTTCAATAATGAAAGCGCGCTTGCCAATTATCTGCGTGAAACCGCCGATGTTTGGAACACCTGCATTGAACGCTGGATGTACGCCTCTGACACGCCATGGTGCCAGCAGTACGAAGTAGACGGCTATTATGTGCGAATTGGTCCGCGTGAATCCGGCCTGCGGGCATCGCGCTTTGAGAGTAAGGAGCGTATAAAAAATGTGGCCGACGCCCAGGATACCCGCACCGCCGGCCATTTGATAAGTCCGGATGCTTTAGCACTGGTGCGCTTTGGTTTGCGGGCGCCCGACGATCCACGCATTTGCAACACCACGCGGATCATCGACGCCCTGTTGAAGATTGACACCCCGACCGGCCCTACATGGCATCGTTATAATGATGATGGCTATGGGGAGCACGCTGATGGTAAACCTTTTGACGGTACGGGCATTGGCCGAGGCTGGCCACTGCTTGCCGGCGAGCGTGCGCACTATGAACTTTCCGCAGGCCGGGGCAAAAATGCGCAGCGTCTGCTGGCGACAATGGAGTCCTTTGCCAATGAAGGTGGACTGATTCCGGAACAAATTTGGGATTCGCCCGATATTGCCGATCGCCAACTCCATTTTGGCCGGCCTTCGGGATCGGCCATGCCGCTGGTCTGGGCGCACGCGGAGTACCTGAAGCTGCGCCGTTCACTGCATGATGGGCACGTATTTGATACGCCGCCGCAAACCGTGCAGCGATACATCAAGGACAAAACCGTTTCCACTCGGATGATCTGGAGGTTTAACCATAAGCTATATTCCATACCCTTTGGAAAAATTTTGCGCATTGAAACCACCAGCGCGGCGATCATCCACTGGAGCGCGGACGATTGGGCCACAACGGCGGATATAAAAACACACGATGTGGGCTTGGGGATGCACCTCGCCGATCTACCAACCCAGGCTCTTCCGGAAGGAAAGCTGGTCACATTTACGTTCTACTGGCCACAGGCCGATCATTGGGAAGGCACGGATTTCAGTGTGCATATCGGTGAGTTGCAGCAAAATCAGAAAATTGGACAAAAAGGCAAAAAAGTCTGAATCGTGACCGACAAATCGCACAATCACGCAAAGTACTTTGTTTATCTGGCCACGGCCGTATCCGTGATGGGCGGTATGCTTTTCGGCTATGACATTGGGGTGATTTCAGGGGCCATTTTGTTTATCAAGAAAGATTTCTCGCTTTCACCGCTGCTGGAGGAAATTGTTGTCAGTGCGGTGTTGCTGGGGTCGCTGGCCGGTGCGGCGATCAGAGGTACGCGGACGGACCGCTTTGGGTAATGGAAATTATTGATTGTCACGGTAATTGTCTTTGCCGATGGCGCTATCGGTGGGGCCTTGGCACCAGGCACCACCTGGCTGATTGCCGCCCGGATCATTGCGGGGGTGGCCATCGGCATCGCGTCGTTTGTTGCGCCGCTTTATATTTCCGAGATTGCCCCGGTTGCTATCCGGGGGAAACTTGTTTCAATTAATCAAGTCGCTCTGACCAGCGGTATTGTGATATCTTATTTAATTGACTATGCATTTGCCGGCGCTGAGGCATGGTGCTGGATGTTTGCCATGGCCCTTATTCCCGCGGCGATATTCGGCATCGGGCTGAACACTCACGACGGAGGACGTTTCGGATGAAAACACCTGGCACTGAAGATTCCCTTCCCGTTACTGTAACCCGTTGCCATTGGCCTAAAAGCGATTTGAGCGTCGCTTATCATGATGTCGAATGGGGCGTTCCCGTACACGATGATCGGCTGCTATTCGAATCTCTGGTGCTTGACGGAGCCCAGGCGGGACTGAGTTGGGAAACGATATTAAGAAAACGTGAAGCTTATCGACGCGCCTTCGCCCATTTCAGTCCGCAAAAAGTCGCACGTTTTGCCCAAGCGGATGTGCAGCGACTGCTGGAAGAGCCGGCCATTGTTCGCAATCGACTTAAAATTCAGTCGGCCATCCGTAATGCCGCAGCCTTTCTTAAGGTTCAGCAGGCCTTCGGTTCGTTTGACGCATATCTTTGGCGCTTCGTTGATGGCACGCCGATTGTGCATCAATGCCTACAACCGAAGGATATTCCCACGCAGAGCCGTGAATCGGAGGCGCTAAGTCGTGATCTCAAAAGCCGAGGCTTCACATTTGTAGGCCCCACCATCTGTTACGCCCTTATGCAGGCGGTTGGTCTGATCAATGATCATCTCATCATATGCTTCCGCCATGCCGAGCTTGTTGACAGGCCGATGCCAACTCGGGGCAAACCCCAGCATACGATTGGCACATCATTGCCAACCTGAAGACTTCTCATGGTACCTACCACACGCGGATACCGTCGGGCCTCATTGCCGCTGAATCCAAATTGATCCCGGTTCCCCGACGGTCTGGATGCGTCGACACAGTTTGTATGTCCGGCCACGTCCGATCGCTGGTATTCCGCGCAAGAAGTAAAGCGACTCTCCATCTGCCATCAATATCACAGGAGCGCCTATTTGCTAATTGGCGTCAAAGTCCCCTATTCTAGACGAGCATGCGGGTACCGGACGGCGGCGTGGCGGAAGGTGCCGTTTGCGGGCAGCGGTCGGCGGCAACGTAAGGATGGGCGGACACCCGTCGGCCCTGCAACGTTGCAGACGCAGCGTGCCGGCCCGCGGTAACGGTAAGTCGTGGTTTCGTTAATTGGGAATAACCGACAGGCTGAAAATGAACCAACCTGATGGCCAAAACGTAAATGGCTCCGGCGATGCAAGCATCTCAGACGAGCGGCTGCTGGCCCGATTTATTGCTGGCGATCAGGATGCCTTCGCCCAAATTGTTTCGCGCTACGAGCGCGAGCTTTATGCGTTTATTCTGCGTTATGTGGCGGACGGGTCAACCGCGGAAGATTTATTCCAGGAAACCTTCATTCAGTTGCACCGCAGCGCCAAATCGTTTGATCCGGATCGGCGGTTAAAGCCGTGGCTGTATGCCATTGCAGCTAATAAAGCTCGCGATTTTTTGCGGGCGTCCAGCCGTCGATCCACGCAGCGGCTGGACGCATCGCCCAACGGCGATGACTCCGGCAGCCTGATGGACCTGCTTCCCGCCACCACAGTTGATGCCGCAGAGGCCGCCATCCTATCGGAAGATGCCGTGCGGGTTCGCGACATATTATCGGGCATGGCACCCATCCATCGGGAGGCGATCATAATGAGCTTTTATCAACGGCTGTCGTATAAGGAAATAGCAGATGTGCTGGGAGTACCGTTGGGCACCGTCAAAAGCCGCCTGCATATCGCTTTGCAGAATTTCGCGCGGCTTTATGAATCGCGCAGCGGTACAAAGAGAAATGAATCGGACGGTGCTAACTGATTTGACGGGAAGCTCAATGCGGTCAGGTGTATGGCACCAACAGCACCGCGGTGTGCCGGCGAGAGTTGCAAATGGCCAGCGGCTTGCCGATGGTTGGCCCGCCAAGATGGTGAAGTTACCCAAACGTGCCGCAGCACCTGACGGCACGATTTGAGAATGGGTTGGTCTGAAGCCAGAGCTTGCGTAAAACGTGGCGTTGAACCTTGGTGTCTATCCGGGCAGCAGGTAAACTCTCGTGATATGACCGAATGATGTGATGCATATGAACGCAAACCTTGATGATTCTAATTTCCGGCACGCTCAGCAGATGCAGGCTCAATCCACGGGCGGCAACTTGGATTCTGCAGCGCCACTTCCGGCCGATGTGGCCGCGCTGGTTGATTTGCTTTTGGAGGAAGGCCTCCGCAGTCCGGCAGATCTGAAGACTTTAGCAACCCATCCGTCAGGTGTGACGATTGCCCGGCTTGCAGCGTTGGAACTGGCCCATCCTCCCACTGGTTTGGCGGCGCGCACTCTGCGTGCGCTTCCCCCACAGGCCCCATCGGTGCCGACAAGAATCAATCCCAAGAAGTACACCGTGCCGGCTGGCTTCAATCAACGGGCAGTCGACGTTTGGGTGATGGCAGTTGCGGCATGTGTGCTGGTGGTGGTGACCGTTTTTGGCCTTAGCCAAGCCCAAGTGCACGCGCTTCGGTTTGCCTGCGCCCGCAATCTGCAGGCTGTCGGACAGGCGATGGCACAATACGCAGCCAATTACAACAATCGCCTGCCTGAAATTGCTCCCCCGACTGACCGAAATTGGTTGCCCCGCAATGCGGATACAGGCATGCCACGATCCGCAGATGCACACAGCAACCTGGCTAATCTTTCACCATTGGTGGCCGGCGCTGCGCGATACATATCTTGGGAGCGGTTGGTTTGCCCGGCCACACCGGATGCCATCGCCGATTTGAACACCGAACGCTGCCCACAATGGGCTGCCACCGGTTACAGCTATGTTGATCAACTTGGCCCCTACCACCATCATTGGGCCGAATCGCAGACCGTACCGATCATGGCAGACGCCAATCCGATTGTGATGGATACTTACTGCCCCAATATCGCAATGGATTCCCCCAATCACGGCGGGGATGGACAAAACGTGCTCTTTAACGACGGCGGCGTCATCTGGGAAGCGTCTGCCAACGTCGGTCCCAACCATCACAGCATATGGACGATTGGTAATCCACCGACGGTGCTGTACAACGGCACGCAGGAGCCGCACCACCGCTCCAGTGTCTTTCTCGTCCCCTGAAAGATCACCGGATTGCTGTTGGCCAGTATCACTACCGCGATGCAACCAATCCTGGTACGCAGACCTTTCTTGCCGCCACATCGCGATTGATAAAGTCCCACTGATCGGTCCCGCGGGGTACAATGTCGGCATGAAGGCAGATTCCATCCCGCTTAATCCGCCGCAGCTCGATGCGCATATCCGCGAACTCATCGGCTTGGCGGTGACCGAGGATATCGGCCAGGATTCCGACCCGGCTGGTGACCCGACGACGGCGCTTTCCATCGATCCGGACTGGCGTTCAAACGGCCACCTGGTATCGCGCCGGGAGGGTGTGCTTGCGGGATCATTTTTAATATCTGAAATACTGCAGCATTATTCCAAAGACCTCCTCTACAAGCCGCTGATCACTGACGGGCAGACGCTTGGTGTGGGTTGCCGGATAGGGACCATTTCCGGGCCGGTGCGACAGATGCTCAGTGCGGAGCGTGTGGTGCTGAATTTCCTGTCGCATCTTTCCGGCATCGCCACGCTGGTACGCACCTACGTGGACTGTGCCGCCACTCATGGCACCGGCCCCGGCAAGCCGGCCATCTGCGACACCCGTAAAACCACGCCCGGCTTTCGAGTATTAGAAAAATATGCCGTACGCTGCGGCGGCGGCGTGAATCACCGCATGGCACTCTTTGATGGCGTCATGCTTAAGGACAATCATCTCGCAGCCCTGGCGCAGCGCTTTCCCGCTCCCATGCCGCTGGCCGAAGTCGTGCAGCATGTTCGCCGGGCTTTGCCGCAGAACATGCCCATGTGGCTGGAAATTGAATCGCTTGATCAACTGGCCGACGCGGTTGCCGGCGGCCCGGATTTTATTTTGCTTGATAACATGTCGGCCAAAGAGGTGCGGCGGGCTGTGCAGGAGCGCGATCGGCTGTCGACCGACAAGCGGCCGCTGCTGGAGGCTTCCGGCGGCATCACACTGGAAAACCTGCCAGATTATGCCCGCACCGGGGTCGATCGCATCAGCATCGGCGCTCTGACACACTCGGCTCCGATATTGGACATCGGTTTGGATATGGATACAGGCCAACCATGAACCAGACGCATTCCACGCCCGGACATATGTCACTTGACCCGCCATGGGTCGATTTTCAGGCCATGCTGGATCAGGCGGCGCGAGCAGGGCACATTTTTCCCGGCCTGCAGGTGCAGACGTTTGAAAGCACCCCCAGCACCAACGATATCTGCTCGCATGCGGCACAAAAGGGATCGACCGGGCCGCTGGTGGTGTTGGCCAATCATCAGTCGGCAGGCCGTGGGAGGCAGGGCAGCCAATGGCAGTCGCCGGTGGGTTGCAATTTGCTTTTCAGTCTGCTGCTGGAAGTTAAAGATTGCGGACACGATTTACTGGCTCTGGCCGCATCTCTTTCGGTGGTCGAGGCCATCGAGCGTACCGCCGGCAGTCTACCAGTCGAGTGCCGTGTTAAGTGGCCCAATGACATCCTGCTAGCAGACCGCAAGGTGGCTGGAATTTTAATTGAAAAGCCCGCCGCAAAGGGTGCGGAGCTGGCCGTCATCGGTATTGGCATTAACGTCAACCAGCCGTGGTTCCCTCCGGAATTGGCTCAGCATGCAACCTCGCTGGCGATTGCATGTGGCTGCGAGATTTCGCGACTGACGCTTGCCGTTGAATTGCTCTGCGCCTTGCAGCGGTGGTTGCTGCCATCGCCGGCCAGAGATGTCGTCGCCGCCCATTGGAAAGCCCGTTGCGATATGCTGGGGCAGAAAGTCTCGCTGGAATGCGCCGGCGCGTTCATCCGCGGCGTAGTGGAGGATATTGATCCATTTAATGGATTGGTGTTGCGCGAAGACACCGGCTCGCTGCGGATGTGCCATGCCGCCACCAGTCGAATGGTGCGCCCCAGCGACTTGCGGCCAAGTTTGCGGTAAAATCCCTGGCAGGTGTTGACGCTTTTGCGGAAGGATCGGCAATGAAGTTACAAACACTTTGGATTGGAATGGCGATTGCGGCTGCGGCCATGACGGGTTTGCTCGCCGGATGCAGCAGCAGTAACCAAATGGTGCGATCGTCCCCCTATGCACCGGCCTACCAGCGAGGCCAGGTTTATGCGGTGCAGCGGCCGTTGCTGATCTGGTCGCGGTCAGCCACCGGCAAGACGCTTTTCCATCCATTGCCCGCAAGCCGATGGGCCAATTACTACCTCGACTTTCCTGGCGATTTGCCGTTTGACCCCCCGACCATTGACGATTGGGTCAAGCATCCGGCCGCCTATTCGTCGCGTATCAAGGGTATTGTCAAACCTGGGGTTAAGATTCAGGCCTTGTTTCTGGGCACCAGCAATAAATCGCTGGCCGCCGGAAGTTATGCATATTTTGAAATCCTGACCGGCACGTTTGCCGGGTTTGTGGTGGACGGATCGCTGATTTCAGAACTGGGGCATCCCAATGGCTTTGCACCACACATGGACCCGCGATTCTTAAAGCCGCTTAAATAGCGCTATGCCCGGCAACTGCTCCTGTGGAAAACCTGTGGACAAGCTGTCTTCAGCATCCCCATTCACCTTGAGCCAGATTTTGGTTACGCTTAGATGCACTCTCAAAGTGCCTTCGGCAGGTGTTTACTGCCGTCCAGTGAGGAGCTACCATGGATGTAAGAACCAGCCGCCCCCGCCCGATGGACAGCGGCAAAACCGTACAGGAATTGGACCGCACTCCACCACATGATCCGGATGCTGAGGCATCCCTGCTGGGGTCCATGCTCATCGACCCGCAGGTGGTAGGCGATGTCTGCATGATTATGGACAATCCGGAGGTGTTCTTTTCGCGCCAAAATCAGATCGTCTTTAAGGCGATTTTGGAATTATTCGAAATGAACACCGGCATCGATGCGGTCACGCTGCTGGACCAAATTGCCAAAAATGGCGTGGTGGATCAAGTAAGCCCGGAATACATCCAGTCACTCATTGATACGGTGCCCTCGGCTGCCAACGCCCAGTATTATGCGCGGATCGTGCGGGATAAAGCCCTGCTGCGGCATTTGATTTCCGTCTGCACCAGCACGCTGGCCGATTGCTATCAGGCCACGGATGACGCCAAGATGATTTTAGATCGGGGCGAGAAGCGGATTTTTGATCTGGCGCAGCAGAAAATCAGCGGTAACGCCGCCGCACTCTCCGATGTCCTGCAGGAAACCTTCGAGATGCTTGACCGTCATACCGGTGAACATCTAACCGGCCTGGCATCGGGTTATATTGAACTGGATAACCTGACGTGCGGCTTTCAGCGAGGTGAGATGATCATCATCGCAGCACGACCAAGCGTGGGCAAAACCGCCCTGGCCATGAACATTGTTGAGCATGTGGGCGTGGACCTGCGCAAGCCTGTGCTGGTTTTTTCGCTGGAAATGTCCAAGCAGCAACTGGCCCAGCGCATGCTCTGCGCCCGCAGCGGTGTTGATTCTCACAAACTGCGATCCGGAGCCTTATCGCAGGACGACCGCACCAAGCTGACCATGGCCGTGGGTGAACTTTCCGAAGGAAAAATATTCATCGACGATACACCCGGCCTTACAGCGCTGGATCTGCGATCCAAGGCTCGCCGATTAAAGCAGCAGCAGGGTATTGAAATGGTGGTAATCGATTACCTGCAGTTGATGGAGGCCCCGCGCGAAGAAAGCCGCCAGCAGGAAATCAGCTCCATCAGCCGCAGCATCAAGGCGCTGGCAAGAGAGCTGGATTTGCCCGTCATATGCCTTTCACAGCTGAATCGTGAATCGGAAAAGGATAAGCGCCTTCCCCGCACCAGCGATCTGCGCGAATCCGGCAGTATTGAACAGGACGCCGACGTGGTGATGCTGCTGCACCGAGAATCGGTATTGCATCGGGGCGATGAAGACTGGGCAATGGAAAACGCCGACAAACTCAATGAAGCCAAGCTGATTATCGCCAAGCAGCGCAACGGCCCTTGCGATACCGTCACACTCACGTTCCTGTCAGAAAGCACCCGGTTTGTAAACTATCATCCCGAGCCCAACACCTATTAGCCGTGTCGGCCCGCCGCTGGGAGGAGGCAAGCTTGGCAATTCAGCGGTAGTCCGCATTCACTCGTCAGCCGAACCGCCTTGGATGTGCCCAGAAAGGGCCAATTCGTCAAACTCGGAATCACAAAATGGATTTATTCGCCATCTGGCACGACGATTACTTCTTGATGCCTGGCGCCCAATGAGCACGCAATCACCTCGGGTAAAAGATGATGGTTGAAAGTATTAATATATAAATCATATAAATCATATGCAACGTCCAGAATGGTTCAGGTTAAGCAATACCCAGTAGCGCGTACAAAACGTTGTCAACACTGCCCCGCAACGCGTATAGAATTCTTAGGCAGTGAACGTTTTCTGAGGCCGTCAATGGTCGCATTTGCTGAAAATAAATGTGCGCTACCCGCTGGAGCTGGGCAGCCGGGCGGCCTTCGTGATCGTCGTGTCTTTTGTGGTAAAAAATGCCATTCGCAATGCTCCGCCGAAACCGAAAATTATTATGTGCGTAATAGG